>Ga0209395_1000031_pt1 | contig 210972 bp, 183 predicted proteins | sample GOMGulsemesocosm_3_FD_184635 | JGI IMG/M metagenome (GOLD analysis project Ga0209395, IMG submission 184635) | Methane-oxidizing microbial communities from mesocosms in the Gulf of Mexico - GOM9D Gulf of Mexico (SPAdes) (version 2) | ecosystem: Environmental > Aquatic > Marine > Cold seeps... | reverse complement strand
TGTCTGGTATGATCCAGCGCTACACAGACTTGATCAATGCTGCTGAAGGCAAAATCCACCGTCTTGAAGACTGGGGTCGTCGTCAATTAGCATACCCAATCAATAAACTACATAAAGCACACTATGTTCTTATGAACATTGAAGCGCCTCAATCAGTTATTGATGAATTAGAAACTTCTTTCCGTTATAACGATGTTGTTATTCGTAACATGATCATGCGTACTAAAGACGCGGTAACTGAAGCATCGCCAATGGCTGCTGCTAAAGATGACCGTCGTGACGATCGCCGCGAAGTTAAGAAAGAGGTTGCTCCTGCAGCTAAAACCGAAGAAGTAGCAACTGAAGCGAAAGCTGAAGAAGTTAAATCTGAAGAATCTGCTAGCGAAGAGTAAGTACTCTGTGACTGTCTCTTTATGAAAGAGAATTGTTTAGTTTTAGTTGGTCAGGTGATCCAATCACCTAGTTTATCAACTAGCCCTGCAGGTATTCATCATTGTCAGTTTCTGCTAGAGCATCGCTCAATGCAACAAGAAGCTGATATGAACAGACAAGCGTTTGTTCGAATACAAGTTGTTGCTACTGGACAATGGTCACAAAATTTAACTCGTGATTTAATTGCTAGTTGTAAGGTAAAAGTAACGGGATTTATCAACCGTCACGAATCAAGAAATGGTCAACCATCGCTTGTCTTGCATGCTCAGCATATTGAAATGATTAATTAAGGTGTTTTTCATTTAGCTTAATTATTAGCTAAAGTAAGTTACACCATATTAGGAGAAATCCATGTCTCGTTTTTTTAGACGTCGTAAGTTTTGTCGCTTCACAGCGGAAGGTGCAACCTCTATCGATTATAAAGATATTGTTACACTGAAAAACTATATCACTGAAAGTGGTAAAATTGTTCCTAGCCGTATTACTGGTACTGCTGCTAAATATCAACGTCAACTTGGTCGTGCGATCAAGCGTGCTCGTTACTTAGCATTATTACCATATACTGATTTACATAAGTAACCTAAAAAGGGGTTTTGAAAATGGAAGTAATACTTCTTGATAAAATCGCCAAATTAGGCGGTCTTGGTGACAAAGTAACAGTTAAATCTGGTTATGCTCGTAACTTTTTATTACCGAAAGGTAAAGCAGTATTCGCATCTAAAGCAAATGTTGAGCACTTTGAAGCTCGTCGTTCTGAATTAGAAGCTAAGTTAGCAGACGTGTTAACAATTGCTGAAGCTCGTGCAACTAAATTAACTGAATTAGCTGAAGTTACTATCGCTTCTAAAGCAGGTGATGAAGGTAAATTATTCGGTTCTATTGGTACTCGTGACATCGCTGATGCGATCACTGAAGCTGGTGTTGAAGTGGTTAAAGCTGAAGTACGTTTACCTTTAGGTAGCATCCGTGAAGTTGGTGAGTTCGATATCGTTCTTCACTTACATAACGATGTAGATACTACAGTTAAAATTGTTGTTATTGCTGAAGCATAATTTCAATTTTACTTAGTATAAAAACGCCATGCTGGAAACAGTATGGCGTTTTTTATGCGTGGAAGTATGTATCCAGCGAGGCCATGGATGGCATACGAGCAGGGTTTATGTTCAGGACGAACGGTCATGTTTTTTGCTCCCGGCAAAACATAAGTGCCTGCATCCATCTAGGCAATGTCGCAGTGACTAGATGTTAATGAGCGACTATACATGGATGTATTTATCCAACTTGATCATGGGTGATATACTAGCAGGGTTTATTTTCATGACTAAAAGGGGTTATGGTTGAATTCTTGTATTATTTAAAGGCTTTACTTTTTCAGGTTGGTATAAATAGAAAATATTTAACGATTAATCATTAAAGTTAGCTACACTGAAAACACTTATTTTTATTTCTCTTGAAGTAGCATGCCTCAAATTGTTGTTAAAACGCAGTCATTAATAGTACGAGAACTTAATTTTCTTAGTTTGATCATAGGTGTGCTTGGGTCAGCAATCACATTAGCCTGCTTTATCATCGCAACAAATACTTTAATTCCTTTTCTTTGCATCATAGCTACTAGCGCTTCTTTAATTTTGGTACATCTTTTTAAGAAAAGATTATCAAATAAAGTAAAAGCAGCATTAGCAGAGGTTCAACAATTAGAAAGCTGGGCGAATGTATCTAAAATTCGTGGTGAGTATCAATTATTAACTGCTCATGAACCTATCAGTGAAGCCATTGCTGAACTGCAGAAGCAATTACATGATGCTAAATATCGTGATAGTCACTTCGACCGCCTAGTACGAGCGAATGCATTATTAGATATTGAAACAGGTATTGGTAATCATGAGTTTTTTAATAATCGTTTAGAAGCGCTGTTAAAAGAAGAAGATGTGCAAGGTGCCGTGTATTTTATTCAGTTTAGCGAATGTGAACTAGTGCAATCGTTATATGGTCATCAACAAGCGTTGCTATTGTTTGATAATTTAATTAATAGTGTGAAGCATCGATTGCAACATTTTGCTAATTACTTTATTGCTCGACGTGGCGAGTTTGAATTAGCCTTGGTTGTCCCAGGTATCTTTTTATCAGATACAGAAAAGCTTGCTGAACGATTATTAAAAAGTATTTCAACTGTGCCATTGCCTGTAGGCATAAATGATGAAAGCTTTGTTCATATTGGTGTTGGTTATTTTTCTCATGCGCAAACCGCTTATCAAATCAAAGCAGAAACAGACATGGCACTACGTTCTGCTCAGTTACAAGGGCCTTCACAATGGTTTATGTATGATATTGGTGAAGTTGAAAATACCAACGCTAAGGGGTCATTACGTTGGCGTACTTTCTTAACGAAAGCGATAGAAAATAATGCTTTTGTGATTTTTCTTCAACCGGTTATTGATAGTGAAGAAGGTGCGGTATTGCATCACGAAGTGTTATCTAAAGTAAGGGATGTTGATGGTAGTTTGATCAGTGCGCGAGTTTTTTTACCCATGGCGCAAAAGTGTGGTTTGGCACAAACAATCGACTTGCTTATTTTTGAACAAGTTTGCCGTTTACTCACCTATGACCAAGGACACTCTGATGATTGCAGCTTAAATTTATCGATTGAATCTTTACTATCAAGCGATTTTATTGAAAAATTTATTAACATTCTCAATAAACACACTGATATTGCGCCCCGTATTATTGTTGAAGTAAGTGAATATCGTTTAGTTAACCATCTTGAAGCGCTTAAACCAGTATTAACATTGCTTAAACAGCATGGTATTAAACTACTGGCTGATAAGGTTGGTCAATATGTTGTGAGTGCTCACTACTTAAAAGAATGCCCAATTTCTTATATTAAATTGCACCGGAGTGTAGTTTTAGATATTGACAAAAAATCAGAAAATCAAATGATCGTGCAAAGCCTAAAGGCGATGATTGAGCCTTATCATATAGATATTTACGCCTTAGGTGTCGAGAGTATTGATGAATGGCGCATGCTGATCCGTCTTGGTATTGATGGCGGGCAAGGACATTACTTTACCGAACCGGTGGCTCAGGTGGCGAAGGCCATTCGTTTACCGTAATTTTGTTTTGCTCTGCTAAACCCGCTAAACCTTGTAGCCCTCCTGTATGTAATAAAACAATACGATGCTGTTTGGCAAAATATCCTGCTTCGATTAAATCGAGTAAAGCGATGATCATTTTTCCGGAATATATTGGTTCAAAAGGCACACCTGTTATTTGACTAAAGTCGATTATTCGTTGAGCGTCTTCTAGTTTGAACTTTGCGTAGCCGCCACCGTGATATTGAGAAAGTATTTGCCAGTTGCCTTTTTGCTGATGTTTTTTGCTGAGTAGGCGTCTAACAGACTTATCGAGGTAATCAGTGTGTTCTTTAGGTTGCTTTAATACTGCAATACCCAGTAATTGATGTTGTTTGTTTTGAACTAAAGAATTATCAGCAGTAATCAAGCCAGCTAATGTTCCACCACTACCAACAGGTACCATTAAAGTATCAAACTGGGTTTGTTGTTCGAGTTCGTTGATCACTTCAGCCATGCCAGGTAAGGCTAAGGTATTACTGCCACCTTCTGGAACAATAAAGTAATCGGGAAATTTCTGTTGTAGCTGAGCTAAATAATTAGCATCATCTCTCTTACGATAAGTTTTTCTATCAACAAAGTGCAGCTCCATGCCCCAATGCTTCGCCCAAGATAAAGTGGAATTTTCTCCATTACTTGCTTCACCACGAATGATTGCCACAGATTTTATTTTTTGTTGGTAACAAGCATAAGCTAATGCATGAATGTGATTAGAATAACTGCCACCAAAACTAACAATTCCAGCAAGCTTCTGTTTTTTAGCGTATTCAATATTGTATTTTAATTTACGCCATTTATTTCCTGATATCTGCGGATGAATTAAATCATCACGTTTAATTTGTACCGATATTTGATGCTTGGTAAATATTGGGTGCGATAAAGTTTGTAGTAATGATTTTGTTAACATAAAAGTTGATGATTTTATTTGTATAATTCCGCTTTATTAGTGAAAAAACTTGCGCCTGTGGCCGAATTAAGGATAATGAAATTAAGGCAATTTACTTTTAATTAATAATAATATCGCTAAATGTCATTAACTACACGTATAAGTCAATTTTTTTCATCGCCAGAATCAAATGATCTACTGGGAATAGGCCTGCGCCAGCAGTCTATTAGTTATTGTGCACTGCCTGAAAATGGTGAGCATCATTGTGATAATTTCATAGTTGATAATGGCGACTACCCAGCAGCTATTTCTTCTTTATACGATAAAAGTAAATTAGTTGGACAATGTCATGTGATTCTTTCAGCTAAACAAAACCAAATAGTGCAAGTTGATAAACCTAACGTTCCTGCGGACGAAATAAATGCAGCGTTAAAATGGCAAGTGAAAGACTTAGTCACTATTTCACCAGAAGATATGATCCTTGATTACTTTGATGGCCCAACCTTAGCGGGTGGCACTGAAAAAGTGAATGTGATTTGTGCGTCAAAAAAAGAGTTATCGACATATGTTGATCAGCTCAATAAAAATAATTTAACGATTAAAAGCATTAGCACCGAAGAGTTTGCTTTCACCAGTTTATTACCCGTACAAGATGATGCTTGTTTAATGGTTTGCCAGCAGCCTGATGAAGAAATGTTATTGTTAGTGGTTAAACAGGGAAAATTGTACTTTCAACGTCGCTTAAGGGGCATGGCACAAATAGCACAAAAAAGTGAAGATGAATTGGTTATGACCACTATTGATGCTTTAAGTGTAGAAATTCAACGTTCAACCGATTATTTCGAACGACAGCTAAAACAAGCGCCTATTCGAAGTATTGAGGTTTTAGTGCCAATGGAAAATGAGGCATTTTTAGCAAGAAAATTATCAGAAAACACCAATATTCCCGTTAATATATTCTCACTATCTGAGAAGTTTGCCAATCAACGTGAATATGCAGTTTGTATTGGTGCCACCATGTTAGCTAACATGGAGTCGAAATAATTATGCAAAAATTATCAGTTAACTTATTACAAGCTGAATTAATACCTCAACAAGCATTATGGACACTTAAACGAGTGGTCACGCTATGGGGATTGGTATTTATCGCTATGTTTGCTTGGATGTCTATTAGTCAACTTCAACACCAGCAACTTAATGATGAATTTAGTATTGTTAACTCAAAGCAAAAACAACAAGCTGCTCGATTGACTCATTTAGAACTACAAATTAGTAAGCATAAAGCTGATCCTGCTCTAGAGAAACAACTGGCGACACTAAAGCTTCTTTTAGTGAATAAAAAAGCGCTGCATACTCAACTAACTGATACATCAACCACATATGCCGCAGGTTTTTCTATGGCAATGACTGAGTTGTCAGAACTTCATCATCGTGATATTAGCTTGCAAAAAGTAAAAATGATGCTCAACGAATTAACGTTCAGTGGGTTAGCAAGAAAGCCAGAAGCAGTCCCTTTGTGGCTTGCTGCTTTTGAAGACTCTACGTTTTTAGCGGGTAAATCTTTTACTCATTTTAGCTTAAGTGAGAATGAAGATAAGGTGACTGAGTTTGTTGTTAGCTCAAATGCTGCTGCATCGAGTGCGGGAGAGTAATGATGAAAGAGCAATGGCAAGCATACTCAGATAAGTTTTTAAGTATTACCCCAAGAGAGCAATATTTAATTATTTTGACCGGTTTAGTCGCGATAATTTTTATCTTTTTTACTTTGGCTATTGATGAACATTTAATTGCCAACGACAAATTAACCAAGCAAATACGTTCAGTTACCTTAACCAATAAGTCTGCAACAACCACGATTGAAGTTTTAGAAGAAGCTTTGACTAAAGATCCTAATGTGGTTATTAAAAAACAACTACAGCGCTATCAAGAGAAAATGGCTGAGGTTGATCAAGACCTACTCGCCTTAACATCGGGTTTAATTAATCCTATTCAAATGCGCTACGCACTGATCGATCTATTAAAGCTGCAAAAAGGTGTGAGTTTATTATCATTTGAAGTGATACAAGCCCAACCGTTAACCGTTCCTGCTACAACTAACAAAAAAGAAACTGAAGGTGTTACTGTTAATGATTCTGATGCCTTAACGCTTTATAAACACGGTATTAAATTGAAGATAAAAGGAAACTATTTTCAATTACGTGACTACTTGATTCAATTAGAACAACTTGAATGGACGTTTTTTTGGCAGACATTTGATTACCAACTGATACAGTATCCAAATAGCGAATTAATTATTGAAATGTACAGCTTAAGTACGCATAAGGAGTTTATAGGTGTATAAATTTCTTACGTTACTTATTGCTTTCTTCTCGTATTTGCTTTCTGTCTCAGCAGTTGCGAAACAAACAGATCCAACTCGACCTTTTAGTGGAAGCAGTGCTGCTGTGAAAAAAGCCAAAGTGAATCAATTGGTTTTACAATCCATTGTTGAGCAAGGTGGTGAGAAAAGTGTCATAGTTAGTGGTAAGCTACTTAAATTAGGTGACAAAATAGGTCAATATCGACTTGATGAAATTAATACCAATCAAGTTACTTTAATCTCAGCAGAAAAACGTTTAACACTCCCCTTATTTTCAAACGTTGTGGCAAAAATAAAATGAAGAATAAATCAGCTATGAAACAACCGAAAAAAAGTTTTTATTTTAGTGCATTAACGGTGTTTTTATTAGGTTGCCAATCGGTACCTTCTACACCAACCGATGTTATTGGTGCTTTGGACGATGCGATTGAACAAGCAAATAAAAAGCCTATTCCTAAGCCATTAACACAGATGCCCAGTGCTGTTCGTCAAGAGTTAATGCAACAAAGCATGACCCAAGCACGAAAAGGTTTATTAGCAGAAAAGCGCTTAGAAATTTCTGCTAGCAAAGTGGCAGCGCAAGACTTTTTTGCCGCTTTAGTACAAGACTCTCCCTATAGTGTCGCTGTTCACTCTGAAGTATCAGGTAACATTACCTTAAATCTAAAAGACGTTACCTTAGGTGAAACACTTGATGTAATTAGTGAGTTATACGGTTATGACATCCGCCGCCAAGGAAAAATCATTCAAATTTATCCTGCTGGAATTCGTACTGAAACCATCCCATTAGATTATTTATTTGTGAAGCGCTCAGGCACATCGAGTACCCGTATTAATTCAGGTGGAGTCTCAGAGAATGATCCAAATAGCGGTTCATCAGGCGGTAATCGAAACAATAATAGTAACAGCAATTCAAGTCGTGGCAGCAGTAATCAAAATGGACAGAATGGTCAAAATGGACAAAATGACTCCAGCGGCGTAAATATCTATACCGAAAGTGAGTCAGATTTTTGGAGTGAATTGAAAACCACCTTACAAGCATTGATTGGCAGTGATAAAGGTCGTTCGGTGATTGTTTCTCCACAAGCTGGCTTAGTAACTGTGCGCGCTTTGCCGCAAGAAATAAAAGCAGTGAAAAAGTTTTTAGCCACTACGCAAGATCATCTTCGTCGTCAAGTGATCATCGAGGCTAAAATTATGGAAGTTACCTTGAATGATGATTATCAGCAAGGGGTTAAATGGGACCAAATCTTAGGACACGTTGGTAGTACTGATTTAGACTTTTCTACCACACGTGGCCTTGCAGGTAATAGCATTGCAGGAAATGTCATTTCAGCTGCTATAGGAGGTACAACGGCGCTTAGTTTTACTAATGCTGATTTCTCCGGTGTGATCGAATTGTTGGCAACTCAAGGTAATGTGCAAGTACTTTCAAGCCCAAGAATTACTGCGACAAATAATCAAAAAGCAGTGATCAAAGTAGGTAAGGATGAATATTTTGTCACTGATGTATCAAATACTGTTACTACAGGTACCTCAACTACGTCTACACCGGATGTTGAGTTAACACCATTTTTCTCAGGTATTGCTTTAGATGTTACCCCTCAAATTGATGCAAATGGTGAAGTGATTTTACATGTTCATCCATCGGTTACTGATATTGCTGAACAAACAAAAAATATTAACTTAGGCGGACAAGATATTGTCTTGCCATTAGCACAAAGTAGTGTGCGAGAATCCGATACCATTATTCGAGCTAATTCGGGCGAAATTGTAGTTATTGGTGGTTTAATTGAAACACGTAACTTAGATATGGAATCAAAAACACCTTTATTAGGTGATATTCCATTAGTAGGCGAATTATTTAAAAGTAAGAGTCAAACCACTCAAAAGAAAGAGCTGATCATTATGCTCAAGCCGATTGTGGTTGGACAAGATACTTGGAAAGACCAATTACAAGATGCTCGATCATTATTAAAACAATGGTTTCCTGAAGAAGAACAAATTCAGGAATAACCGCAAGTAAAACAAATAAGTATCATGAGTAACTAATAATAAATACAACTGATAAGTTGAAGCCGATAATCAATGTATCTGTATCATTTTGGTTTAAAGGAATTGCCTTTTACCTTAACCCCTAATACCAATTTTTATTTTGGTTTAGCGCCTCATAATGAGGCGCTAGCCGTACTATTGACGGCATTAAAAACCGGTGAAGGTTTTATCAAAGTCGTTGGCGAGGTTGGTACAGGCAAAACACTGATATGTAGAAAATTACTCAATGAAATACCAGAGCACTTTGTTACTGCCTATATTCCTAATCCATACCTGAAGCCTGATGAATTGCGTCGAGCCGTTGCAGTAGAGCTTGGTGTGAAACAAGCACAGCGCATGTCAGTACAATTATTAACTCAACGCATCCAGCAACGGCTATTAGAGTTACATCAAACAGGACATTCAGTGGTGCTTATTCTTGATGAAGCACAAGCTTTGCCGGCTGAAAGTTTAGAAGCCTTGCGTTTATTTACTAATTTAGAAACGGAAACCCGTAAATTATTGCAGGTAGTTTTGTTTGCTCAACCTGAGCTTGATCAGCGATTAAATGAAACTGCGTTTCGCCAATTAAAACAACGCATTACTTTCTCTTATAAATTACGTCCAATGAGTGCCCTAGAAGTTCAGCATTATATTCAACACCGTTTATTCGTTGCTGGTTATAAAGGTGCTGATTTATTTACCAGTAAATTATGTAAAAAAATAGCTAAAGCCACACAAGGAATTCCTCGCTTGGTGAATATATTGTCACATAAAATGTTGATGCTAAGTTATGGTCAAGGTGTTTACCAAATTACCCCACAGCATTTAAAAGCAGCGGTTAAAGATACTGAAGCAATCGTCATGACTCAATATAGTCTGACCTTTGTTGGGATTGTTTTTGTTTTATTGACCATATTTGCTTATTTTTCTTATGGATTATCGATATGAGTGTGATCAATCAAATGCTGAAAGACTTAGATCAACGTCAAGCGGATCAGGTTAATAATGATCAACACCAAGTGCCTAGGATAGCCCCAACTTCATCTAGAAATGTTTTAGTTATTAGTATTGTTGTGATTATTTTATTAAATGTTGCCGGAATTTTTGCTTGGCAACTTTATACTGAAAATCAAGCGTTGAAAGTAACTAATGCTAAATATGATATAAATCAGCAAGCTCAGCAGTTGGCTGACTCTTTAGCTAGGGTTTATGATGATGATGAAACTAGAAGTAAGATTAATGCGCTTGTTGATGACGTTGAACAAAGCAAAAAAACAGTTGAAAATAAAGCAGCTGAGACTGCACCCGTGAAAATTAAAGATGTCGAAGACAAAGCTCGAAATCAGCAAGATCTTCAAAAGAAAGTAGCGAATGAGACAAAGAATAAAACGCCAGTATTACTTAATACTAAAAATAGTCAGATAGAAAAAGAAACACTTGTAGAGCCAGTTATTGAAGAGTTAGTTAAAACAAACCAAGCACCAAAATTAACTATTTCAAGAAAGCAATTAAGTGCAGAAGAATTGGTTCAACAAAAAATAACGCAAGCAGAACAAGCGATCAGTGATAATCACATCGACAAAGCTGAACGTTTATTTGAAGATGTTTTATTAATTATTCCACAACATAAAAGTGCTAGAAAACAATTAGCAGCATTATGGTTTGGTCGACAAGCTAATCAAGCAGCGCTTAATTTACTATCACAAGGTATTGCGCTAGCCCCTCAAGACAGTGAATACCGTTTAATGAAAGCCCGTATATACTTAAACCAAGGACAAGTAAAATTAGCGGTGGATACTTTAGTGAGTTTATCAACAATTAAAAATGTTGAATACCAAACCTTATTGGCTAATTCAGCGCAGCAGTCTGCACAATTTTCTACTGCCAGCTTTGCTTATAAACAGCTTACCAATATGGAGCCTAATGTAGGTCGTTGGTGGTTAGGTTTAGCGGTAGCTTATGATAGCAATAGTCAATTTAGTCAGGCAGCGAATGCTTACCAACAAGCGGTGAAGCAAAGTAACTTATCAGAAAGTGCCGTGCAATTTGCTCAACGCCGCTTGCAAGAATTAGGAGAATAAAAATGGCTGCACCTAAATTAAAAATGAGGCTGGGTGATCTACTCGTTCACGAGCATATAATTACCAACGAACAGTTAATGCAGGCGCTTAATAGCCAAAAAACTACCGGTAGAAAACTTGGTGATACTTTAATTGAGTTAGGTCATATTGGTGAAAGACAGCTGCTTGAATTTTTAGCTCAACAACTTAATGTACCATTTTTAGACATTAGCCAGAGACGAATTCCAACAGAAGTGGCTGCTTTGTTACCTGAAGTGCATGCGCGCCGCTTAAGGGCCTTGATCATTGAAGATCAAGGAGATTCCGTATTATTAGGCATGAGTGATCCTGCTGACTTAAGTGGGCTAGATCAACTTGAGCAAATGCTTGCGCCAAAAGCATTAAAACTAGCGGTAGTTATGGAGTCTCAATTATATGAAGCTTTTGATGGTTTATATCGTCGAACGGCAGATATTGAGTCTTTTGCCAGCCAACTTGAAGAAGAGTATGAGGAAAGCAGTGACTTCGACTTAACCAATTCTTTTATCGATGAAAGTGGTGATGCGACGGTTGGAAAATTATTGCAGTCGGTTTTTGAGGATGCAGTGCAAATGCGCGCATCGGATATTCATATTGAGCCGGAAGAGAAACTACTACGTATCCGTCAGCGTATTGATGGGGTTTTACAAGAAAACGTTTTAAAAGAAAACAAAATCGCCTCAGCCATGGTTTTACGATTGAAGTTAATGGCAGGCTTAGATATTTCTGAAAAAAGACTGCCACAAGATGGTCGTTTCAACTTAACCATCAAAGGTCATAATATTGATGTGCGGATGTCGACCATGCCAGTGCAGCATGGTGAGTCTGTGGTGATGCGTTTGTTAGATCAATCGGCGGGTTTATTATCATTAGATGAAACGGGTATGCCAGCGGATTTAGTTGCTCGGGTAAGACATCAAATTTCTCGTCCTCACGGTATGGTATTAGTTACTGGTCCAACGGGTAGCGGTAAAACCACCACACTTTATGGCGCGTTGAGTGAATTAAATCAAGCCAGTAAAAAAATTATCACCGTTGAAGATCCGGTGGAGTATCGTTTACCACGTATTAATCAGGTACAGGTACATAGCAAAATAGGTTTAACGTTTTCTGGTGTGTTGCGTACTTCCTTACGACAAGATCCCGATATTATTATGATTGGTGAAATGCGAGACCAAGAAACGGTAGAAATTGGCTTGCGTGGAGCATTAACCGGTCATTTAGTTTTATCAACCCTTCATACCAATGATGCCATTACCAGTGCTTTGCGCTTAATTGAGATGGGGGCACCTGGATTCCTTGTTGGTAGTTCATTAAGAGCGATTATTGCTCAACGATTAGTTCGTCGCATTTGTGAAAATTGTAGTGAAGATCATCAACCTAGCAGTCAAGAGCAATTATGGTTGAGTAATTTAGCCAGCGATGGCATAACAGATGCTAAATTTAAACAAGGTAAAGGTTGCCAGTCTTGTCAATATACAGGTTATAAAGGTCGTGTTGGCGTATTTGAATTGTTAGAAATGAACGAGCCAATGATGGCAGCATTAAAACGAGATGATGCGGAAGATTTCACTGAGTTAGCCAAAGCACATCCTAAATTTAAACCATTAGCACTGGCGGCATTTGATTATGCTTGTCAAGGAGTTACTTCTGTAGAAGAAGTATTGCGCTTGGTTGAAACCGTTGATGTGAGCGAGTAGCAAGTAATCATGGCATCATTTAATTATATCGGTAGAAATCATAAAGGTGGTCAAGTCAAAGGCCTAATTGATGCTGCAAATACAACGGCAGTAGCAGAGCAATTGTCACGTCAGCAAATTATTCCAACTTCTATCGAGCCCACTAAAGCGAAAAATAGCGATTCAACCAACCTTGCACAACTAGATATTGGTGAACTTCTGGGCTTTGATGCAATATCCTTAGATGACCTCATCGTTTTTTGTAGACAAATGTATGCGTTAGTGCGTTCAGGAGTGCCGATACTTCGCGCAATCAATGGTATGGCTGAGTCTAGCCAATCACCTAAGTTAAAAGTTGCTTTAACTGAGATTGGCACACAACTAGAAGGTGGTTATGACCTATCTTCAGCTTTTAATCAACACCCGAAAATATTTAAGCCTTTGTTTATCTCTTTAGTTCATGTTGGTGAAAACACTGGTAAGTTAGACGAATCTTTTTTGAAGCTAGCCAGCTACTTTGAACGTGAACAAGATACCCGTAAACGTATCAAAACAGCATTACGATATCCTTCTTTTGTTCTAGGGGCGATATTCATTGCCATTATCATTTTGAACATTTTTGTTATCCCAACTTTTGCTAATATGTTTTCAAAATTAGGGGCAGATTTACCTTGGGCAACTAAAGCCTTAATTACTAGTTCAAACTTCTTTCTCGACTATTGGCCACACATCTTTGTTGGTTGCATTGCTTTATTTTTTGGTACACGAAAATATGTCAAAACCCCTAAAGGACTTTATCAGTGGGATAAACGAAAAATTAAATTACCAATTGTAGGCTCTATTATCGAGCGCTCAATTTTGTCACGTTTTTCGCATAGTTTTGCTATTGTGCTCAAAGCAGGCGTACCTATGACTACTGGTTTGTCACTGGTTGCGGATGCGGTAGATAATACTTATATGCAAGAAAAAATAATCGCCATGCGTACAGCAATTGAAAGTGGTGAAAGTTTACTTAGAGCCTCGGTTGCTAGTGAGTTATTCACTTCACTAGTTTTGCAAATGGTTGCTGTAGGTGAAGAAACCGGTCGGGTAGATGAGTTACTTGAAGAAGTAGGCGATTATTATGAACGAGAAGTTGATTACGATTTAGGCACATTAACTGCGAAAATAGAGCCCATATTAATTGCCATAGTTGCTGCTATGGTATTAGTACTCGCTTTGGGGATATTCACGCCAATGTGGGATATGATGTCAGCGTTTCAAGGCAAATAATGACTAAGTTTGCCGTGGTGACCAAACGAGAAAAAAGCTTGGCTGAAAATGTAGTGATTATCGCCTTGCTTGGTTTACTAATGTCGAGTTTTATTTATTACTTTTTTAAGCAAGATAAGCAAATAACCAAAGTAGGTTTTGATAATGTTGCCAGTAACTTTGCTTCACGAGTCACTGCAATTCGAGCGCAATGGTTTATGGATGGTCAGCCTGCAATTGTTTCTACAAAAAATAACGTTACGGGTGTGCAGCATATCCGAGTAAACAAAAAAGGTTGGGTTGACTTTGGTGGTGAGCAACTAACTTGCGCCAATATTTGGCAGGCAGTAATGGATACTGAGCTAGTCTTTATGAAGCAGCCAGTTGTGGTGCTTATGTTGGAAAATAATCTGAAAGATAGACATGTTGTTTGCCAGTATGCACTGCCGTCAGGGGAAACCTTTGACTATCAAATGCAAACAGGTAAAGTAAGTAAAGTAAGGTTAACAGCGAGGTAGTGCTAGTTAATGCATAATGGAATAGCTACTGGGTCAAAGAAGTAAGTTTTTTTGATAATAATTGTAATCAAATGAACTAAGTAAGTGACTTATTATCTAAAACGTTGTTAGAATTGAATTAAGTTATTTGTGTAATTTATATCTTAAAAGATCGGAGTCAGAGGTTGTTATGAAAAAACAGTCAGGTTTTACCCTCATAGAATTAGTGATCGTTGTTGTGATTCTCGGATTTTTAGCGGTTACCGCTATTCCTAAATTTCTTGATTTAACCGATCAAGCCAAACAAGCCAATATTGAAGGTATGGCGGGAGGCTTTGCTACCGCTGTTTCTTTAGCTCGCGCACAATGGGAAGCTGAAGGACGTCCAAATGATGGTGCCGCAACACCTAAAAATATCGTTAACTACGATGGCACGAGTTTAGTTTTAACCACTAAGAATGATGCTTTAGGTATTCGTCCTGGTTATGTTACGGGGTTAACTGATGGAGCAACGTTAGGTGGCGGCTTTGATGCAGCCAACTGTGTTGAAGTTTGGCAGAATATTCTCGCGCAGCCACCAAAAGTAACAAGTAGCTTAGCGACATTAAATAGTGATAGCTCAATGCAGTATTTTGTTGCTGAGTCGGGTGATAATCAAGACTCATCTTGTTTTTACTATTTAAAAGAAACACTAGCAAAAGATGCTGGTGGGAGCTTTGTTACAACGAACATCAGCACGGTAAGTAATTATTTTTCGTATAAGCCTGCAACTAGTGAAGTAGCTATCATCATTAATTAAATAGCTAATTAGTAATCATTTATAATAAGAATTATTTTAAAATATAGGTATCCAAAATGAAAAAGTTATCAGTAAGCAAGCTACCAACAAGCAACGTAGCAAAAGGTTTTACTCTCATTGAATTAGTGGTTGTGATTGTAATTTTAGGTATCTTAGCAGCAACGGCTGCACCTAAGTTTATTGACTTAACCGGTGATGCTAAACAATCTGTGATTGAAGGAGTGCAAGGTAGCGTTAATTCAGCGATGAATATGGCTCATGCTAAAGCATTAGTTTCAAATGAAACTGCATCAACAGGTGAAGTTGTTATTAATGGCCAATATTATGCTTTAATCTATGGTTACCCTGCTGCTGCAGGAGCTGCAGGAGGAACACCTGATGGAACAACAGGTAAAGGTTGGGGTATAGATAAATTAGTTGATTTAAGTGGTGGCTCTAATATTAGTTTTGCTGCTGGTGTTTTTAGTCATGATGATGCGACTGATTCAACAAAATGTAAAGTAACGTATGCCGATGCGTCAGGTGCCGGTACGCCTGTAGTTGTAACACCAGCTAGTGCAACACTTCTTGTTACTGATTGTTAAGAGATATTAATTTCTAAATTAAAGGAGGGCATTGCTCTCCTTTTTTGTTTTATGTTCTCTATTTTAAGAGTCGAGTAAGCAGTAATGAAAGCACAAGGTTTTACCTTAATTGAATTAGTGGTGGTGATCGTTATTCTAGGTATTTTAGCGGCAACGGTTGCGCCTAAGTACATAGATCTTGAAGCGGAAGCCCACACAGCCACCTTGCAAGCGTTAAAAGCGTCTATGGAAGGCGGCTCGGCGCTAGTGTATGGTAAAGCAATTGTTAAAGGTAATCATAAAGAGAAATTTACCTTTCTTAATATTCCCACTATTGAATTAGCTGATGGTTCACTCACCATTAATTATGGTCATCCGCTTGCACAGAAAACTACCTGGGATCGATTAATTGACTACAGCACTGACAAGTACGATGCGAAAAAAACTACGGATGGGGCTACTTTGATGTTTTATGTTATAAAAAATGGCGAGCCAATCAATGCTGCTGCCGATTGTATTGTACATTATACACAACCAACTGAGGCAGGCGCTAAACCTACTATTACGGTAAATCCCTGTGTATAGTTAAGACTTATAAGTTAAGAGTGCATTAAATGATTATTCACGGTGACTTTCAGCTAAGCCAAATAGAACAACCGGCTAAAACAAGAGGCTTTACTTTAATTGAGTTAGTCGTGGTACTCATTATGTTAGGTATTCTTTCTGCTACCGTTATCCCTCGTTTTTTTACCAATCAAGGTTTTGCCGAAGTGACTTATCGTAATGAATTAGTCACTAAACTACGTGCTATTCAATTAAGGGCTATGCAAGAAACTGCTGGTAAGAGCTGTAGAATAGTTAGCTTTACTACAAGTAATATAGGTTTGTTAGCGACTAAAAACGAGACAACGACCAATGAGTGTGAAGCAATACTTAATAGTGATACCACTTCTGTTGAAATAACTTCCGACCATGCTGTAACTTTTACCTTTAGCGATGTAGTTGCTGACTTTTCCTTTAACCCAATGGGGCGTCCTGTTGGTTGCAACTCACCTTGTGATATAAAAGTTATTGGTGAAAGTACGCTTACAGTGCGAATTGAAAGCGAGGGCTATATTCATGCGCTCTAACTTTTTTTCTGCTTCTCGCTCCCGTGTTACTTTATCCATTAAAAACGGCTTCACTTTAGTCGAAACCATTGTAGGTATAGTGGTGCTGTCGATTGCTTTTTCAGTGCTCACCACCCTCATTTATCCAGTAGTAGAACATAGCGCTGATCAGCTGCATCAAATACGGGCAGCTGAATTGGGTCAATCAATGCTTAATGAGATTCAAGGCCGATCTTTTGATGAAAATTCAGACCGCAGTGGTGGTGTTGTTCGTTGTGGTGAGTCAGGTGTTACTTGTTCCTCTGTTATGGGAAATGAAGAGGGGGGAGATAGAGCATTGTTTGATGATGTTGATGATTATAATAATTTTACCTTTTCAGGAGAGAATATTGAAAACTCACTTGGTACTAAGCTTGGAGATTTGTATTTGGGTTATACCGTTAACGTGAGTGTTTGTAATGATGGAAATTATGATGGTGCTTGCAGTAGTGGAAGCTCAGATATTTCTACCGCTAAGTTGATCACCGTAACTATCACTACACCAACTGGTTTTGATATTGTATTTTCAACCTATCGAGCTAACTTTTAATGGCTATTTCAGTCGGAAGTAAACTCACTCAATCAGCTAAATCAAGCCAAGCAACGAAAGGCTTTACTTTAGTTGAGCTGGTAACCGTAATTGTTATTTTAGGTATTTTGTCCGTAGGCATTAGTAGTTTTTTGCAATTTGGTAGTCAAATTTATGCAGAAACGAATGAGCGTGATCATATACTTTCCTCGGCACGTTTTTCTGTCGAACGCTTAAATAGAGAGATCCGTTCAGCCTTACCAAATAGCTTGAGATTAACAACAAGTGCAACTGGAGGGAATTGTTTGCAATATACCCCTATTGCTGTCAGCGCTATTTATACAGATATACCTGTTGCTCCTGAGCCTAGCTCAAATAAATTAGAACTAATTTCATTTGATGAAAGCTTTTTTAATACAGATTTACGTGCGGCTGTTTATGTATTAAATGATGGTGAGGTTTATGGCTCAGCTAGTAAAGTTTATAACTTAGCTGCAAGTAGTATTACTAAAGTTGGAGATAACTGGACTGTAGAGTTAGCTTCGCCGCAGCAGTTTGCTAAAGACTCGCCTACTAAACGGGTATTTTTTATTGAGCAGCCCGTTAGCTATTGTATTGAAGGAACCGACTTAGTACGAGTTCAAGATGGAAACTCTGCATTAATGGCTCAAGATTTAGATAATCTTGGCAGTCAATTTACTGTAGCGAACGCGAGCCTATATCGTAATGCTATAGTGGAAGTTCGTTTAATGTTCAGTAAGAACTTTGAAAGTATCACCTTTAATAATGAAATTCAGGTGCCTAATGTTCCTTAAAAAGAGAAAACAACAAGGCAGTGCATTAGTGATTGCCATCTTTGTTATTATAGTGATGACTTTATTAGGGCTTGCTTTGGTAAGAATGATCAGCGCAAGTAGCGAAGCGATTGTTTATGAAGTTTTAGGTACACGAGCTTTTCAAAGTGCACAAACAGGCTTGCAGTGGACGCTACAGCAAACGTTTCCATTAGGAGACAGTAGTAATGCAGCAAGTTGTGCTGTGGTTAAAGCGGCTACTCCCCCAATTTTGAGTGGCAGTGAAGGATTAGCGCAATGCTTGTTTGTCCATGATTGCACTTCAAAGGATGTTGATGGTGTAACTTATTACACTTTAGAAAGTACTGGGCAGTGTTCAGATGCGGGTATTGTCACGTCTCGTAAATTAGAAGTTGAAGCGCGAAGTTTATAAGCGTTAGTTTACAGCTGTTTATTGATAATAATTGCTGTAGAAAATACTGTTAAGTTTTTTTACAGTGCTTGATTGTTACTTTTTGCATGACAGGCTTACTCGTTGATAAGTTTGATGTTTTTTATGTTGGTCTAGCTTTTGCATTGTTCGGTGTAGTTTACATAATATGTAATGTTGTCTGTCATTAGTCGAGGTTTATAATGAACAAGTTTGCAATTAAAATCGTTTTTCTTTTTTCTCTTTTCTTCACAAGCATGAGTAATGCTTCATTAATTTCTGGTGATTATTCAGTTGATAAATTAACTGCTGATTTATTAAATGTTAATTTTATTGAATTTGGCGGTTACGACTGGGCATGGGCTTCACCTGTTCATTCTGAGGAGTGGGGCACAAATACTCTTTATCAACCTGACTTACACAGTGGCTGGAAATACGCATCATTTGATGAGTTAATGGATTTCAGAATCTTCTTCATGGAAAACGGTTTAGATTTATTTAAACTGAAAAATGCAGAAGGTGAAAATGTAATTATCGATGGTCAACAACAATACATTCAAGCAGTAAGCTTTTGGAATGATTCGTTTGATAACATTTTATTAGAAGAAACTGTTGAAGGTCCTGATGGCGAAATGATCGCAAATCCAAACCTTTCAACAGATAATTTTTTAAACGGCTTTATCGCTAGTGACCCTGCTGATGATGTTAAATATGATACGGACATTTTTGGGGAGCTTGACCACTGGGAAACTTTCTATGTACGTGATGTTGAAGATCGTCCAGATGCTGAGCCAGTACCAGAGCCTACTACGTTATTAATATTTGCTATCGGCTTAATTGCCCTTTCATTAAGAGCTCGCTCTAGCTAGTTAACAAAAGTATTTTTAATAGTTAAACCTTATTTTCATGAAACTTTGCCCCGCTTGCGGGGCTTTTTTCATTTCTAGATTAATATAAAATACAGAAGATAAAAACACAGAAATACAAGCTGTTACTTGTTAAACTTGTAAGTTAAGAGTAACTTTAAATTATCCTCTTGAATTTAATTCTTAAATGTTGGAGCTTTTTCTTGTGCTGTATCGCTTAACCACTGCATTTCTACTATTTATATTAAGCTGTGTTAGTGCCTACGCCGTGGAATGTTCGGCTATATTTCCGGGGTTACAAACATTTACTACTAATTCAGTGGATAGTATCGAAAGTGGCGTGACCTGTAATGGAGCAAGTTGTAGTCCAGGTCCTTTTACTAGCAGCAGCTATTCGTACAGTTCTTCGGGAAATTTTAATCAATCGACCATTGTTGGTGGCACCATATATGCTAAAAATAGCTGGAATACCAGTGAAGGGGCTAGTGTCAATTTTACTGGTAGTGGCACCGCAATCATTTATATTAAAAACAACGCGACAATTAGAAAGAATGTCGATATCAATAAAGGCGGTGATCCTGCCAATGTTTTACTGATTTTTAATAAAACACTGAAAATCGAAGAAGGTGCTGAAATTAATGCCTTTATTTATGTCAATGGAAGTGAAACCAATATAGAAAAAAACTCAACAATAAATGGGGGGATTGCTGCACAAACAAAGTTAATCCTGAAAGAGAATAGTACTTTTACTTACACAGCTTCAGATGCAAATAACATTGATGCTAGTAGTTTCTGTTCAGTATCAACCCCAGTGTCTCCTATTGCTAATTATCGTTTTGATGAATGCTCCTATTCAGGAGCAGCCTTTGAAACAATAGATCAAACGGGTAATTATTCAGCAACTAGCTATGGAGCTATGCAGTCAACGGACTCTGGTGTGGTCGAGCGAGCAGCTAACTTGAGCAACTATGGTCAACATTTTCAAACATCTATTCCTCTTGCTGGTTCTTTTACCATTTCAACTTGGTTTAAAAAACCTACGTCAACAAGTGATAGTAGCCACTTTGTTTTAGGTGCAATGCAATCGGGTGGCGATTTACTTTATCTTGACCGAGACAACGGCTGGCGTTGGGGAATTTATAATGGTGTGAGTTCAATTTCTGGGACTTATTCTTTTGCTAGTTTAGACAGTAATTGGCACCATATGGCAATTGTTTATAATGGTGGCATATCCTATTTAGTTATTGATGGTGTCTGGGTCGACACGATTAATACAGCGCCTTCTGGCACGTTAAAATATATTGGTACATCGTATAATTTTGTTGGTACAAGCAGTGCTCAAGGTTTTAGAGCGCCATTAGATGAGTTTATGGTGATGAACAGCGCATTATCACTGGCTCAAATTCAAGAAATTTATAATAATCAAGCGAGTAATAAGAACTTTGATGGCAGTAGTCGAGCTGCAGTAACCTGTAATATTGTGCCAATCGTGAATTATCGTTTTGATCAGTGTGAGTATACCGGTGCAGCTTTTGAAGTGATTGATCAAACAGGGAGCTATTCTGCAACTAGCTATGGAACTATGCAGTCAACGGATAATGGTGTGGTCGAGCGAGCAGCTGAACTGAGTGACTATAGTCAACATTTTCAAACGTCTATTCCTCTTGCAGCTTCTTTTACCATCTCAACTTGGTTTAAAAAACCTACTTCAACAAGTGACAGTAGCCACTTTGTTATAGGGGCAATGCAATCTGGTGGCGATTTACTTTATCTTGACCGAGACAACGGCTGGCGTTGGGGGATTTATAATGGTGTTAGTTCAATTTCTGGGACTTATTCTTTTGCCAGTTTAGATAGTAATTGGCACCATTTGGCAATTGTGTATAACGGTGGCATATCCTATTTAGTTATCGATGGTGTCTGGGTCGACACGATTAATACAGCGCCTTCTGGTACGTTAAAATACATTGGTACATCGTATAATTTTGTCGGTACAAGCAGCGCCCAAGGTTTTAGAGCGCCATTAGATGAGTTTATGGTGATGAACAGCGCATTATCGCTGGCTCAAATTCAAGAAATGTATACTAATCAAGCGAGTAATAAGAACTTTGATGGAAATAGTCGGGCAGCGGTCATTTGTAACGATATTGATCACTACCAAATTATTCATGATGGCAATGGTTTAACTTGTGATGCTGAAACTGTCACGATAAAAGCTTGCATTAACAGCTTTGATGGTAGTTGTACACTTAGTAGTGATAGTACTTCACTAAATTTAGTTGCAACTGGAGCAAGTAATACGGTAACTAAAGCGACCAGTTTTACTGGTAGTACGACCGTTGATTTTAACTATACGGTGAATGAAACGATCGCACTATCTATTGCTGGAGAAAGCGTTAGCGCGAGTAATGGTACTGTTTGTAATGATAACAGTTCTGGCAGCTGTAATATGACGTTTGCTAATGCTGGCTTTATCTTTTCGGGTATTAACACCATTGAGGTTGCAGGTGTTGCAAATAGTGATGTGACTATTCAAGCTGTGAAGGATGTTGATGGTGTTTGTACTGGCGTATTTTCAGGAGCACAAAATGTTGAATTTGCTATTGAGACCATTTCACCCAGCAGTATATCTGGCGATGTATATAGCATTGGCAGTGATGATGTCGATTTAAACCTTGCCGGCAGTGTAAGTAACTACAAAACCATTAGTCTTAATTTTGATGTTGACTCTAAGGCAACACTTGCCAGTAATACTTACTTTGATGCTGGCGATATTACTTTGCATGCCAAGCACACCATAGCGGCAACTCCTGATAACCCCGCTGTCACTTTATTAGGCAGCAGTTCTTTTTATGTACGTCCTTTTGCTTTTAAGCTTTCTCCAACGAATAGCGCAGATGCTCCTTTAATCGAAACTATTGCGGCTGGCGCAATTACCCAAAAAGCGGGTGCAGACTTTACTTTGTTGATTGAAGCAGTAAATGAACAAGGAAATAAAACGGTTAATTTCACCAGTAAGCAGGTTGAATTAAGTTTGCAACGATTATTACCAAACGCAGGCGGCGTAAATGGTAATTTAACTTATGCTAGTGGCGAAACTATCACATCTTCAGATACAGCTAATGATTATTTGGCAGGTGAACTCTTAAGTTTTACTAACGGTCAGTATCAATATAGCCAAGCAAAGTATAGCGAGGTGGGTACTTTGAGGATGGCGGTTCGAGAAGTTCAAACCGCGGAGAATATTGGGGATTATGCCGAAGGAAGTAATAGTTTAGGACGTTTTACTCCTGCATATTTTCAACAAATTATCGAAACTGGCGATGTAGGGAGCATTGTTGCGAACCATAATGCCACTTGTTCGGCACAGCCTTGGGTTTATAGTGGTCAAACTACGGATGGTAGTGGCACTATTCGTTATGGTGGCTTAACACCAGTATTAACTATAACCTCTTACAACAATGATGGTGGCATCACGGAAAATTATATTGGCGACTTTGTGAAGCTTGAAAATGATGATGTAACCTTTGACTCTCCAACAACAACTCACACTAATACCTTACCTCTTACGGGGGATGTTTCTGCTGATGGCACCATGACAAACTTAGGTAGTGGTGTGGTTGAATATCAGTTATCAGATCAACATCACTTTACTTATACTCGTAATAACACCAGTCTAATAGCACCTTTTGATGCTGAATTTGAGCTACCAATAGTTAGTATCATTGATGGGGATGGTATTGAACTTCGACCTTCTATTGTTGGTACAGATTACTTTGTTAATCCAAGTTTCACTTCAGGTGTTAATGTTCGTTTTGGCCGTTGGGTTATAGAGAATAGCTATGGGCCTGAGACAGATGATTTACCACAGCAAATGTACGTCCAACAATATAATGGCACAGGATTTGTTACTAATGTTGATGATTCTTGTTCAGCAATTTCTACACAAAATAGCGAAGTGACTTTAACTGATGGAACACTGACGGCAGCTACTACAGGCGTAAATGTTATTACTGATGCTTTTCTGCTTGGGGCAAGTCGAGTTATTACATTAGATAAACCTGATCCGATAGCAAGAGGAACTGTCAATATTGAATATGAAGTGCCTACTTGGTTGAAATTTGATTGGGAAAATAGTGACGGGAATAATGATGGGCCTTACCTTGATAACCCAAGCGCTGTTGCGACTTTCGGTTTGTTTCGTGGTAACGACCGCATCATTTCATGGCGAGAAGTAAGTAAATAGAGCAAGATTAAGGCAATGTTAGACAAGTTCTAGACAAATATCAGGCAAGTTTTGCCATTTATTAAAAATAAATACATATTATTGCTGATTTTCGGTAAAACAGGCATCACATCTGGCAAAGTCTGGGGTATGATGAGCCAATTATAAAATTTTTCTCTGCGATAATAAAAATTATTGTTATTTCGATGTAGCAAGGACAGACAAACCTTATGTTTAAAAAATTACGCGGCATGTTTTCAAACGATTTATCAATCGATTTAGGTACAGCTAATACGCTTATTTACGTCAAAGATCAGGGCATCGTTTTGAACGAACCTTCGGTAGTAGCTATTCGCCAAGACCGTGCTGGTGGCTCTAAAAGTGTTGCAGCAGTTGGTGCAGCAGCAAAGCAGATGTTAGGTCGTACACCGGGTAATATTGAAGCTATTCGTCCGATGAAAGATGGTGTTATCGCTAACTTTTTTGTGACTGAAAAAATGCTACAACATTTTATCAAGCAAGTGCATAGCAATAACTTTTTGCGTCCAAGTCCTCGTGTTTTAGTTTGTGTGCCTTGTGGTTCAACGCAGGTAGAACGTCGTGCTATTCGTGAATCTGCTATGGGCGCTGGCTCACGTGAAGTTTACCTTATTGATGAACCTATGGCGGCTGCTATTGGTGCAGGCATGCCTGTTTCAGAAGCAACTGGTTCTATGGTGGTTGATATTGGTGGTGGTACTACTGAAGTTGGTATTATTTCTCTAAATGGTGTGGTTTATTCATCTTCAGTGCGAATTGGTGGTGACAAATTTGATGATGCTATTATTAACTATGTTCGTCGTAACTTTGGTAGCTTAATTGGTGAAGCGACTGCTGAGCGGATCAAACATGAAATTGGCTCTGCTTATCCTGGTGAAGAACTTATTGAAATTGAAGTGCGTGGTCGTAACCTTGCCGAGGGTGTTCCACGAAGCTTTACCTTAAATAGCAATGAAATTCTTGAAGCATTGCAAGAGCCATTAACTGGTATTGTTAGTGCTATTATGGTGGCATTAGAGCAATCTCCACCAGAGTTAGCGTCTGATATTTCAGAGCGCGGTATGGTACTTACTGGTGGTGGTGCTTTATTAAAAGACTTAGACCGTTTGTTAATGGAAGAAACGGGTATTCCAGTTGTGGTTGCTGATGATCCATTAACTTGTGTTGCTCGAGGCGGCGGAAAAGCGTTAGAGATGATTGATATGCATGGTGGTGATCTTTTTTCATATGAATAAAATCACTATTTATTCTTTGCTATTTAGCTCAATTACGGCGTTAAAAGTACTCATTGACTAACGTCAACTCCGTGCTTTTATCTTGTACTTGAACTAAATATCTGCGAATAAACGAGTGATTAACAAAAGAGAAAATAGATGAAAACAATTTATTACTAGACGTTCGTAATTCGTAACTGGTTTTTTTATGAATCCAATTTTTAAACATGGTCCATCCCCACAGCACCGACTAGTTTTGGTGCTTTTTTGTTCTGCACTGTTGATTTTTTTCGATCATAAAATGGCAAGTTTTGAAGGCGTCAGAGGTTATTTACAGTCAATGGTGAGTCCGTTGCAGTATTTAGCCACTACACCCAAACAGCTATTAGATTGGTCTGTTGAAAATGTTGTGACCAGACAACAATTAATGGAAAAAAACCAGCAATATAAAACCAATGAGTTGCGCTTTCATCAACAATTATTACAACTTGAAATATTGAAACAAGAGAATGATCGTTTACGATCCTTGTTAGCATCTCCTGTGCGCGGTGATGCAAAAAAAATGGTTGCTGAAATATTATCTGTTGATAGTGATCCCTATTCTCATCAAGTAGTCATTAACCGTGGCGCGAATGATGGTGTGCATGAAGGACAGGCGGTTATTGACGATCAAGGCATTGTTGGTCAAGTTTTACATGTTGGTACTATCACAAGTCGAGTATTATTAATCACCGATGTTCAACATGCCGTGCCAGTGAGAATTCGTCGAAATGGTATTCGTTTAATTGCTAATGGCACAGGTACTATTGAACGCATAACACATAATCATGTACCTCATAGCACGGATATTAAAGTGGGGGACTTATTGGTGACTTCTGGCTTGGGGGGAAAATATCCTGAAGGTTATCCTGTAGCGAGAGTGACAGCAGTTAAACAAGATGAGTCAAGACCTTTTGCCCAAGTACAAAGTGAACCAGTAGCACAAATTAATCGTCTTCGATATTTATTATTGTTATGGCCAGAGCATGAAACCAGTATTTTTTCATCTAAACCTAAAGCGAAAACAGCTAAAAAAGGTCAGCAATAATTATGTTTGCTCATAACGGTATCATTATTATTTTAACGCTTTTAGTCGCTCTAATGGCAAGTATTACGCCATTACCTTTAAGTATGGATGCCTTTCGTCCTGATTGGGTTTTAGTTGTACTCTTGTATTGGTGTTTAGCATTGCCAAGCAAGGTTAATATTATTACTGCTTGGGTAATGGGATTTTTACTTGATGTATTACTAGGCTCTGTACTGGGAGTACATGCAGCGGCGATGGCGTTATCGGTTTATATTGTCGTAGGTAATTATCAAAAAATTCGTAACTTTTCTGTTTGGCAACAAGCGTTAATAGTTGGTGTATTGTCTGCGCTATATCATTTGCTGGTTTTCTGGTTCCAACGTTTTCTAACCGATGTGGTTTTCTTGCCTAGTTATTTATACCCGATGGTCACAACCATTATTTTATGGCCATGGGCTTTTCTTTTGTTACGCAAAATACGTCGCCGTTTTAAAATTAACTAACATCTTTTGATGGTACGAAATTAATATGAATATTTCTCTTGTTTTAGCGTCGCAATCACCCCGTAGACGTGAGTTATTAGCACAACTTGGTTATCAATTTACTACTCAGCCTGCAAATATTGATGAAACTATTATTCCTCTAGAATCACCACAAGAATATGTGCAACGTCTAGCAGCCGAGAAAGCACGATATATTGCTAAAAATCAGTCAGATACTACAATTGTCTTAGGCTCTGATACTAGTGTGATTTATCAGGGAGAAATTTTAGGGAAACCAAAAGATTTTGCCGAATGCCAGCAACATTTATCACTGCTCTCTGGTAATACTCATCAAGTACTGACTGCGATAGCCGTTGTTAAGGCTGGGTTAAGCAAAGAGGTGGTAATATCGACAGATGTTGAATTTAAAACGTTATCGGCAACAGAAATCAAAAACTATTGGTTAACTGGGGAGCCTCAAGATAAAGCGGGTTCATACGGTATTCAAGGTTTAGCTGGGCAATTCGTTAAACGAATTTCGGGCAGTTATTCATCGGTAGTTGGCTTACCGTTATATGAAACTGCGCAGTTATTAGCTGAGTTTGGTTTATTAACCTCGCTTAGTCGGCCATTTAAGCAATAGTTGCTATAAAGAAAGGATTTAATATGAGTGCAGAGCTGCTGATAAACGTAACACCTAGTGAAACTCGGGTTGCGCTAATTGAAAATGGTGTTTTACAAGAAGTTCATGTTGAGCGTGAAGCAAAACGGGGCTTAGTGGGGAATATCTATTTAGGTAAAGTTATCCGTGTATTGCCAGGAATGCAGGCAGCATTTGTTGATATTAATCTAGAAAAAGCTGCTTTTTTGCATGCTTCAGATATTAATTCAAAACTGATACTAAATGAAGATGACAAAAAGCCACAAGTTCCAGATATTCGGAGTTTAGTGCATGAAGGTCAATATATTGTTGTGCAAGTGGTTAAAGATCCATTAGGGACGAAAGGGGCACGATTAACGACAGATATCACCGTTGCTGCTCGCTATTTAGTATTAATGCCTAATGCTAATCATGCAGGTATTTCTCAGCGTATTGAAGACATAGAAGAAAGAAAACGTTTACGCGATATTATTAGCCCTTATTGTGATGATGAACAGGGTTTTATTGTGCGAACAGCTGCTGAAGGTGCGGGAGATAAAGAGTTACGCCACGACGCTGAGTTTCTTCGCAGGGTATGGGCTAAAGTATTAGAGCGTAAACAACGCCAGCAAAGTAAAATTGCTTTATATAAAGACCTATCATTAGCTTTTAGGGTTTTACGTGACTTTGTTGGCGTAGAACTTGAACGTATTAGAATTGATTCAAAGTTATCGTTTGATCAACTGAGTGAGTTTACTCAAGAATTTGTACCTGAGTTAACGCCTGTTATGGAATATTATCCTGGCGAGCGACCTATTTTTGATCTTTTTGATGTAGAAAATGAAATTCAAAGAGCGCTACATAGAAAAATAGAGCTTAAATCTGGTGGTTATTTGATTATCGACCAAACGGAAGCAATGACTACCGTTGATATTAATACAGGTGCTTTTGTTGGACACAGAAATTTAGAAGAAACCATTTTTAATACGAACCTTGAAGCTACACAAGCCATAGCTCGACAGTTACGTTTGCGTAATTTAGGTGGCATTATTATTGTAGATTTTATTGATATGCAAAATGACAATCATCAACATCGAGTTTTGCACAGTCTTGAGCAAGCAATGGTAAAAGATAAGGTGAAGTTTAGTATTAGTGGTTTTTCATCTCTGGGTTTAGTTGAAATGACTCGAAAACGTACCCGAGAAAGTTTAGAACATATTTTATGTGACGAGTGTCCTGTTTGTGATGGGCGAGGCAATTTAAAAACGGTTGAAACAGTTTGTTTCGAAATTTTACGGGAGATTGTTAGAGTGAATCGTGCTTATCAAGCAGATAAGTTTATTGTTTATGCTGCTTCTTCGGTAAGTGAGTCTTTAATTAATGATGAATATCACCACCTTGCAGAATTAGAAGTCTTTGTTGGTAAGCAGATTAAAGTTCAAACTGAATCCATGTATAATCAAGAGCAGTTTGATGTAGTAATGATGTAATATAATTTAAAGAGCAGTAAATAATAGACTAAATGGGTATTTCAAGAGTTTCAAACCGCTGGCTTAATCGCCTATATAAAAGCATCGCTATTTTATTAGTGGTGTTTGCTGTGCTGATCAGTGCATTGCGAATGTGGTTGCCTTATGCTCAAAACTATCGTGTTGACTTGCAGAACTATATCAATAGTACTTACAACAGTAATATTATTATTGGCTCGCTTGAAATGGACTGGCAACATTCAGGGCCTTCACTCGTTGCTACTAATGTTAGTCTTTTACAAACGGATGTTGCAGAAATTTATATTCAGTCTTTTGCGATTGAACTGGATTTTTGGCGTAGCTTACGACAACGCAAATTAGTAACCAAAGATTTTAATTTAGATGGCGTTAAGGTTTTACTTGATAAAACAATGCTTGCCAATGCTGATGTTTCTGCTCAAGATAATTCATTACTAGATAGCATTTCAGAGCTGTTTCTTAGCCAAATCAATCGTTTTTCAATCAGTAATAGCCAAGTTATTATCCGCAATGTACAAGGTGAACGCACATTTTTAGTGAGTCAATTAAGTTGGTTAAACCAAGACACGCTGCATAAAGCTAAAGGTAATATTATACTTGATGGCCTTACTTCAAATAATTTAATGATCCAGCTTGAGCTTAAAGGTGAGCAAATCAGTGACATGCAAGGCATGTTGTACCTAAAAGCCAACCAATTAAATATTACCCCTTGGTTAGATAAAGTTTTAGCAATTGATGATGAAAATACTCACTCAAAGATTAACTTTAATGCTTGGTTATCAATTGAGCACGGCGTTGCACAATACTTACAATTAGATTTTGGTCAAAGCGAAATATCTTGGCTATATCAAGAGCAACAACAAACCTTTATTATTAACAAAGGGCAACTTGTCTTAGACAATCTTGCGGATAGAGAAAAAATTCAGGCATACTCTTCTCCAATACATGTCGTTTCAAATGATAAAGTATGGCAGCCTTTTACTTTTGAACTACAGCAAAATAATCAAATTTTTACATCTTATTTATCAAATATCGAACTTGTTGGTTTAATTGATTTAATGCCATTATTCATTGAAGATGAAAACAGTTTAGCCTTTATCAAACAGTTATCTCCTATTGGTATAATGAGTGACGTGTTTATTAGAAATGAGCACAATGCGCTTAGCGGTGTTGGGCAATTCTCAGAACTTAATACCCAGTTTAGTCATGGAATACCAAGCATAAGTAATGTCAGCGGAGAAGTGATTTTTAATCAGCAACAAGCAAATATTTCATTCTCAGCTAATGATGGCGTACTTGATTTTGATAAACATTTTTTAAAGCCTATTCCTTATAAAAGTATTAGTGCTGCGATTAACACCCGATTTGATGAAAAAGGCTGGCGATTAACGGCTGAGCAAGTTCGCTTTAATTCTGATGAGCTTAATTTAACCGCAGAGCTAAACGTTGATGCTCAAAACCATCAAACACCAATCATGTCATTGTTGGCAACAGCAAGTGAAGGGGATGCTGAGTTTGCTCAGCGTTTCTATCCTCATTTATTAATGGGGAAAAGTTTAGTTGATTATTTAAATTCATCTTTGTTAAAAGGTAAGTTAAGTCAGGCAGTTGTATTATTGAATGGCCCTGTTGATAAGTTTCCTTTTAATGAAAATGAGGGCATATTTGTAGTTGATGCAGAATTGTCGGATGCTACTTTTAAGTTTGATTCAAGATGGCCGGCAATCAATAACTTTAACGCGAATTTAAATTTTACTAATAATTCCATGATGATCACAGGGCGTAGTGGTTCATTGAGTGGTATTGATGTTCAAGGTGTACAAGTTGGTATTGAAGAGTTAACGGGCACTAGCATACTTAACGTTGATGCAAACTTTTCTGATACCGCTCCAGAGTTAGTCACTAATTTAATGAACCTTAGTCCACTAGCCGATAGTGTTGGTGCAACGCTTGAGCAAATAGTTATTAATGATGATATTTCTGGTAACTTCCAACTAGCTTTGCCGTTAAAAAATACTGCTGAAGTGATTGCTAAAGGGCAGGTTTACTTTAAAGATAATGCCGTATCACTTAATACGCCGAAAATGGAGTTTTCACAAGTAAACGGTACTTTAAGTTATCAAAATGATGTTATTAGCGTTGAAGATATATCCCTTAATTGGCGAGGGTTACCTTTAACTTTATCGGTAAACACTAAAGATGGATTGTCGGCATATCAAACAGATATTGAACTAAAAGCTAGCTGGCAAGAGAGTCAGTGGTTAATTCAACTACCAGAGCTACTCAAACCTTATGGAGAAGGAAGTTTTGATTGGCAAGGTCATTTAGGGTTGAAAATGCATCATAACGGTGATTTTTCCTATCAACTTGATATTCAGTCAGATTTAGAAAAATCACAATTGAATTTACCGGCCCCTTTTGATAAAAAGTTAAACGATAAAAAACGACTTAACGTATATGTTACTGGGCGAGATGAGCAATCGGTGATCAATGCTCAGTTAGCCGGTCAGTTAAATTTTTATGGCGTATTGCAGCACCAGCAAGTGAGCTTTTCGCAGGCCCATTTGCTGTTAGGTGAAGAAGAAATGTTTTTGCCTACCAGTGGCTTTTATATTACCACTGATCTGGCTCAGGCTAAGTTAAGCGAGTGGCAACCTTTTGTGCTTGATATTATTGACAGTATAAAAGTAGAAGCACCTACCGAGAGCGGTACTATTCCATTGCTTAGTCAGCCTGAACGTATTCGAGGGAAAATTGCTCAGTTAGATGTTTTAGGTGAAAAAATTCATGATGTTGCCTTTGAGTTGTACGATGTAAAAAACTGGTGGTTATTAACCGCTAATGCTAAAGAAGCACGAGGTGAAGTTAAGTTTTTCCCTGACTGGCATCAACAAGGTGTAGATATATCAGCTGATTTTATTCATATTCCGAGTAAAGAAAGGGCGTCAGATACTGTACCTCAATTGCAGGCTGAAGATGTTGAGCTGCAGGATGTTGTTACTGCAAACCTTAAAGGAGAAATCACTCCACTTAGCACTGATTTTAGTCAAAATAATGCGTTGTTTTCAGCTGTGCCTCCAGTACGTTTTCGTTGTGATGATTGTCAATTTGGTCGAGTAGATTTAGGTAAGTTATCTTTTGATCTTGTTCGTACAGAGCCAACTGTATTGCAACTTAATAATTTTGTTGCACAGAGAAAGAAAAATAAACTGAGAGTAGAAGGGACTTGGTTGCATAATGAAAATCAGTCTTTAACAACTTTTGTTGGTGATTACTCAAGTAAAGATATTGAGCAAGAAATTGAGCGTTTAGGTTATCCATCTTCTATTAAGGACAGCGGTTTAAAGGCCGATTTCTCGATAAACTGGCAAGGAGGCCCACAAGACTTCGATTTTGCTAGTTTAGGAGGTGATTTCAGTGGAGAACTAAACGAAGGCTATTTAGCCGAAGTGCCTGATAAAGCGAGAGCCTTTTCGCTTTTGAGTTTACAATCGTTAGTCAGAAAGCTGAAATTTGATTTTCGTGATATGTTCAGTGATGGTATGTTTTACGATGAAATTAAAGGTGATTTTCATATTGATAAAGGCATTGTTTATACTAAAAATACCTTTATGAAAGGCGCTGCCGGAGACTTATCCGTCAAAGGTAATACCAACCTTAATACCGAAAGCTTAGATTATTTAATGTCCTATAAACCCAATGTTACCTCAAGTCTACCTGCGCTTGCTTGGCTAGCTACTTTGAATCCGGTAACATTTCTAGCGGGCATTGCACTTGATGAAGTTATTACTTCACAGGTGGTTTCTGAAATTAAATTTGAAATCACAGGTAACTTACTTGAACCTTCAGTGAGAGAAGTTGATCGGAAAACACAGAATATCAGTGTCGGCCGTTCAACACCGCCACAAATTGTAGAAAATATTATCGAAAACACTAATAAAAAAGCACCTGAGAAAATTCTTCAAAATAAACCGATTGAACCAAAACTACCAAATAAGCCGGATAAAACCGATGGTTAAATTCTCTGTAGTTCAGTTAACTTCTACTCCTGATGTGGCGACAAATTTAGCTGAAATTGAGCGTCAGTTAACTTCAATTTGCATTGCGAAGAAACATTTTGTTTTATTACCTGAATGCTGTTTATTTTTTGGTGGACGCGATGCTGAGCAATTAAAACTAGCCAAAGACACTTATCATTCAAATGAGCTAAGAAAACAACTTGCTGCAATGGCTAACCGCTTTAGTATTTGTCTTATTGCTGGCAGTATTCCGCTTTATCAGCAAACAGTAGATAAGTTTACTAATAGCTGTTGTGTTTTTTCTCCACAAGGTGAAGAACTGAGTTGTTATGATAAAATTCACCTGTTTGATGTGAATGTTGATGATGGTGAAAAAAGTTATCGTGAATCTCGTTTTACTCAAGCAGGTAAAGAAATTACCGTGGTTGATTTAGATGAAATCACCCTAGGTTTGTCTATTTGTTATGATGTAAGGTTTCCTGAGCTTTATCGTCAATTAACACAAATGGGCGCAAACATTATTACTGTGCCGAGTGCTTTTACCAAAGTTACAGGCCAGGCGCATTGGCAAACATTGCTACAAGCAAGAGCGATTGAAAATCAAGTTTATATTATTGCTGCAGGGCAAGAAGGGAAACACCAAAATGGTCGAGAAACGTGGGGGCATAGCATGATCATAAGTCCTTGGGGAGAAATACTTGAGTGTTTAGAACAAGGGCAAGGCATTATTACTGCTGAATTGTCGATGAAAGAATTAAGTAAAGTACGTAAAGCGATGCCTGTGGCAGCGCATAACCAGTTTATTACAAAGTTGAAATCATATGAATAGTGTTGAACAAGAGCTTTTGGCCGATAGCCAAATTGATCAATCATTTTTACAGGATACTTTAACCAGTATTTATCAGCGTAAAGTTGATCTTGCCGACTTATATTTTCAAGCCAGCTCACATGAATCTTGGATGTTAGAAGACGGTATTGTTAAAGAAGGCTCTTACAATATAGAACGTGGTGTTGGTGTTAGAGCTATTTCGGGTGAGAAAACAGGCTTTGCCTATTCTGACGACATTTCTGAACTAGCATTACAACAAGCGGCTGATGCGGCTAAAGGTATTGCTCATGCGGGAGAAAGTGGCACTGTACATGCGTTTAAAGCACAATCCCAACCGATTATTTATCAAGATATTGACCCAATTCTAAGCTTAACTCACGAGCAAAAAATTAGTTTAATGCATGAAGTTGAAGCACATGCCAGAAAGCAAGATAGGCGTGTTCAGCAAGTAATTGTGAGCTTGTCAGGTGTTTATGAAAAAATATTGGTTGCGGCAAGTGACGGTACTTATGCAACAGATATTCGTCCATTAGTGCGTTTAAATTGTTCAGTATTAGTTGAAGATAATGGCAAACGTGAACGGGGTAGTGGCGGTGGTGGTGCAAGAACCGATTACAGCTATTTTTTTGAAGCGGTAGGTAATAAAGCGCGCTATTTAACCTATGCCGAAGAAGCGGTTAGGCAAGCATTAGTCAACTTGTTGGCAATTGAGTCTCCTGCGGGCACTTTACCTGTAGTATTAGGCGCTGGATGGCCAGGAGTACTATTACATGAAGCCGTTGGGCACGGTTTGGAAGGTGACTTTAATCGTAAAGGCTCTTCTGCTTTTTCTGGTAAAGTAGGTCAACAAGTGACTTCTGAGCATTGTACGATTGTTGATGATGGCACTTTAGAAAACCGTCGAGGTTCAATTAATATTGATGATGAAGGCACTCCGGCACAATATAATACCTTAATCGAAAAAGGAATTTTAAAGGGCTACATGCAAGATAAACATAACGCTTCTTTGATGGGAGTTAAATCAACGGGTAATGGTCGCCGTGAGTCCTATGCGCATTTACCTATGCCACGTATGACCAATACTTATATGTTGGCGGGTGAAAGCTCACCAGAAGATATTATTAAGTCAGTGAAAAAAGGCATTTATGCACCTCACTTTGCAGGTGGTCAGGTCGACATAACGTCAGGAAAGTTTGTTTTCACAAGTTCAGAAGCTTACTTAATTGAAAATGGGGAGATAACCTCACCTATTAAAGGGGCAACCTTAATTGGTAGTGGGCCAGAAGCCATGCAGAAAGTTAGCATGGTAGGCAACGATCTTGAGCTTGATGCTGGTATTGGTGTCTGTGGTAAAGATGGTCAAAGTGTGCCAGTAGGTGTTGGGCAACCCACGTTGAAAATAGATGAAATGACGATTGGTGGTACGCAATAACGTCAATAGCTATATTTTAATTGAAAAAGCGCATCAGGGTGCTTTTTTAGTTTATAAGATGCATTGTCACAATTTGTAATAAATTGAAGATTGCGTCCTTAATTGTAATGTTATACTATCACAATTATGAACATGATGATGCATCAACGCCGTACAATTAAGTTTCATTTAACCAGTTTTTTATTACTGGCAGTGATGCTATTTTCTGCTGTTACCCACAGTCATGAATTCTCTGATAATGTATCGCCATCCATTGAGCAACTAGATTGTAAGTTATGCCAACAACTAGTTGACCCTCCAAAACAAAAAATCAAGCTCGCTAAAATAACCTTAGGCTCATTTTCAGTAATCAAAGTTGAGTTAGCAGCACATATTCCTTCAGCCGCCACATATCGTCAATCAAACCCTAGAGCACCACCACGTTTCATTTAATTTATAACTGAATTAACTCGACAGTTCGCGCTGTTGGGATTTTTATCTATTTTAAAATTAAGTGAAATAATATAATGAGAATATCTAAAATTGCTGCGGCCTGTTGTGTGTCGTTAGCCGTATCACCATTTTCTTTTGCCCAAGATCTTAAGGGCGTAATTACGAATAGTCAGGGAAAAGCCATTGCAAATGCTGTGGTCGCAGTAGTTAACAGTTCACAGCAAACCGTTACTGATAATAATGGTCAATTCCTGTTATCAGGCCTAACCCAAGGCACGCTTGAATTGCATGTGACGGCAAAAAATTACAGTCATAAAAACCGTAAAGTAAAGATTGAAAATATCGATGTATCAGGGATTAACTTTCAATTGCACAGCAGTGTAATGGAAGTGATTGATGTTCATGCTACACCCTTGCATTCTTCCACAATAGAATCTGCTTTACCGGTTAATGTGATTGTTAGTGATGAATTAAGGTTAAAACAAGCTTCAACGCTGGGTGAAACCCTTAAAAACGAAGTGGGTGTTCATTCCACTTATTTTGGTCCAGTAGCAAGCAGCCCTATAATTCGTGGTATGGATGGTCCTCGTGTCATGGTGACACAAAATGGTTTAGATGTAGGCGATGCGTCTCGTGTTGGCCCAGATCATGTTGTTTCTTCAGAAACTAGCACCGCGCAACAAATTGAAGTATTACGTGGACCATCGACTTTATTTTATGGAAGTGGAGCAATTGGTGGTGTAGTTAATGTTGTTGATAACCGAATACCGATGACATTAGATCAGAACTTTGATTACATGCTTAAGCATAACGATGTTGCTAGTGAAGACGAAGCCTCATTTGCTTTAAATACTAGTTCAGGGCAGCTTGCTTTTCATGTTGATGGTTTTTGGCGTGAATCAGGAGACTATAAAATTCCAGGTTATGCTGAATCTGACAATGATCATGAAGCAGAGCATGATGATCACGATGACCATGAAGAGCATGAAGAAGAACTTGGCGAAAAAGGTACTTTAGCAAATAGTGCATCAAAATCATCAGGTTTTACACTGGGTACAAGCTATGTATTAGATAATGGCTTTATTGGTTTCTCATTTGGCAGACTTACCCGTGAATATGGTATTCCAGGCCATAATCATGGAGGGCATGAAGGTGAGGAACATGATGAGTTATTTGAAGATGAACATGATGAGCACGAAGAAGAGCATGATGAAAATGTTTATGGTGATTTAGAGCAAGACCGAATTCAATTTTTAAGTGAACTTACTTTTGATCAAGGTTTTATTAATAAAGTCTCAAGCAAAATGTCACATACTGATTATCAGCATAAAGAGATTGAAGAGGGTGAGGTAGGGACTATTTTTAATAATGAAATGACCGAAGCACGATTTGATATTTTTCACCAAGAATACTCTGGCTGGAAAGGTGCGTGGACGTTTCATTATAAAAATACCGATTTTGAAGCTGTTGGTGTAGAAGCCTTTACCCCACCATCAGATTCTACTTCTTATGCATTTGCTTGGTTAGAAGAAAAACATTTATCAGATGATTTACTGCTTCAAATTGGTGCTCGAGTTGAACGTGTAGAAATAGAAGCGGGTGATAGTGGTATGGAATTTCATGATGATCATAGCGAAGAAAATCATGACGATGACCATAATGAGGAACATTTTTTCGATAAACAATCATTTACACCGGTAAGTTTATCTGCGGGTCTTGTTTGGGATTATCAGCACGGTTATAACTTAGGTTTTTCATTATCATATTCACAACGGGCACCGTCTGCTGCAGAGTTGTTTTCAAATGGCCCTCATATCGGCACGAATAGCTATGAAGTTGGCGCGTTGTATGAAATACACCAAGAAGGTGAAGATGTTCACTTTGACCTAACTGATAAAGACGTTGAACTTGAAACCGCTACCAATATAGATATTACTTGGCGTAAGTTTGAAGGAAACTTTGGTTTTGTTGTTGGTGCTTTTTATAATCAAATTGACGATTATTTATATCAAGAAGATACTGGTTTATTTGCTGATGACGGTCATGGTCACGATGAGCACGATGAGCACGATGAGCACGATGAGCACGATGAGGAAGGCCTACCAATATATATCTATCAGCAACATAATGTGAAGATGTATGGTGTTGAAGCTGAATTTATTTATCAGTGGAATAACGCGATTAAAACAACTGTTTTTACTGACTATATAAAAGCTGAATTAGACGGTGGTAATAGTTTACCTCGCACTCCTCCTATGCGTTTAGGTGGTCAATTTGATTATCAAAGCGATAACTTTGCTGCGCAATTGTCAGTGACGCATTATTTTGACCAAGATGATATTGCTGAGCGCGAAACTGAAACTGATGGCTATACTATGGTAGATGCAAACTTTAACTACTATCTTGATGGCATAGGCGATGATTTTGTTATCTTTGCCAAAGTGAATAATTTAACCAATGAAGAGGCAAGAGTGCATACATCATTTTTGAAAAATGATGCTCCTCTACCCGCTAGAGGATTTACTTTAGGGGTTCGAGGCAGTTTTTAAATAAACTACTTTTAGGTGAAATAGATAATTACACAAGGGAAGTCATTCAATAACGAATGACTTCCTTTTTTTGGATGTTTAAAAATATTATTTTAATGGACTAGTACTTTAAGAACTAATACCTAAACTGCTGAACTAATCCTGACATATTTTCGGCTAACTTTGCTAATTCAGCAGAAGCCTGAGAGGTTTGCAAAGCAGCACTTGATGTATTATCGGTATATTGCCCAATATCGATGATATTATCATGCACCTCAACAACACTAACACTTTGTTGTTTTGCTACCGTAGCATTTTCGCTATTTTTAGCACTAACATCAGAAATTAAGTTGCTCACCATTTTTAAACTTAACGCGGTATCTTCTACCAATCTTATGCCTTTGGTTGCTTCTTGTGCTGCATCATTCATTGCGGTTACGGATTTTACAGAAGAGCCCTTTAGGTCATCAATTTTTTGTTGTATCTCAATGGTTGATTCTTGAGTTTTTGCTGCTAAAGTGCGAACTTCATCAGCAACCACAGAAAAGCCTCGACCTGATTCTCCCGCACGTGCTGCTTCTATTGCGGCATTAAGTGCAAGCAAATTAGTTTGATCTGCAATACTATCAATCACACTCAAGATACCTGTAATATCTTCTACCTGTGAGTTAAGTACGTGCAACTCACTGGCTGCTTTATCTACCGAATCAACTAGACCTTTAATCGCATGTTGAGCTGATATCGATAAATTTGCCCCTTTAACTGATTCATCATTGGCTTGATCGGTTAAGGTTGAAGTATGAATCGAGTTATCTGCAATCTCACCAATACTACCGCTGAATTCCGACATTGCTAGTGTGGTTACATCAGTTTTGGTTTTTTGCAAAACAACAATATTATTTGTTTCAGCGGTAACGGCAGAAAGTTCTTCTGAAGACGAAGCAAGTTGTCCAGCATGTAAATCAATTTCACTAATAATATTGCGTATTTTGCCTACAAAAATATTAAAAGCTTTACCAACATCACCAATTTCATCTTTACGCTCAGCTAAAGCTAATTTGACCGTGAGATCACCATCACCCTGTGAGATATCATTGATGCGGTCAACCAAGACATTTAGCGGGGTCACCAGCACTTTTGCTATAACTAAGCCTATAGTGATACTGATCAAGCCTATAACAATTAAGCTGGTTAATGCATAGTTATAAAGCTCATTAGATAATTGAGTTGCATCAGCAAAGGCTTCATCAACATCAATTTCAGCCATCAGAGCCCATCGCTGTTCACCATAATTAAAGTAGGTGAAAGCAGATAGTACATCAACTTTTCTATAATCGGGGAACTGTGAAAAACCACTTTGACCTGCTAGCGCTTGGCTAACACCAGTTGTTTTAACAAACTGTAGGCCAAGAGCGGAATGATGGGACTTTATCTCTTCTAAATGAGGTTGCTGTTTTGAGTCAGATAATGCTTGGTAATAGTTAAGCTCATCTTCAATTAAAAATCGACTTTCACTACGTAGTTTTTTATCAGGGCCAACTAAATAGGTTTCACCCGATGCACCTAAGCCAACCGTTTGCCAGCTTTTGTCATTAGTCATTATTTTATTGATACCATCAATGGGCATTTGAAAAATTAGTACTGCATTGATTTTGCCATTCGCAGTTTTAATCGGTGAAGCAATAAATGAAGCGGCTTGGTTATAAGAAGGCAAATAGCTTTCGAAATCAACTAAGATGCTTTGATCACTGTCGGCGAGAGATGAAGCTTTATTAAATGCTTTAGCAATGCCAGAATTAGCGTAAGGACCTGTTTTTAAAGAAGTAGCATAATCTAGCTCTTTAAATACCGAGTAAACGATATGGCCTGAATTGATATCAACAATGAAAATGTCGTAAAAACCAAACTCATTTAAATACTCTCTGAACATCGGATGATATTTTTTATGTATTTGGTCATAAGCACTATCACCTGCTGAATTTAACTGGTCTTTATTGCCTAACGGGTATTGATTGCTGGCAATGTATTTATCTTGAAAAGCCAGAGCGGCATTATCAAGTTGGTTCAAAGTATCATGGCTAGCAAAAATGTTATTCTCATTTTTCTGCTTAAAAACGGGGTTGAATGAATTCTGATAATAGTTAAGTAGTTTACCTTTACTACGAATAGACTGATTTTCATCAATGCTGTTTTGATGAAAAGTATCAATCAACTCACTAGCAGCATTTACAGTGGCGATATTATTAGACAGTGTTTTTACTTGTGAATCTATATTGTTTAGGTAAGAGACTATTTGAGTCTTTTTTACTTCTCTCAATGAAATTAACTGATCTTTAGATTTATGCTCAAGAGCTTTAAAAGCTGATTGGTTAGCTTGTAATGTAATGATTATTGATAAAATAAGTGCAGGAAGAATGGCAAGAAATATTGCCTGTAAGACTAGTTTATTCTTAATTTTCATAGTAAATCCTTTTGAGGTGATCCAAACAAAACAAAACAAAACAAAACAAAACAAAACAAAACAAAACAAAACAAAGCACTCGCTGAATTTAGCCAGTGCTTTGTTGATAAAACTTATAAATCAAATGATTTATTATAAGATAAAGAAATTAAAGTATCTTCAAGTGCATCATTGCCGGTTAAGGTACTTACCATTAATGAAAAATCCCCTTTGCTTAATGAGATATTAAAATCTTGATAGCTATCTGCTTCTTTAAAGTCGTAATAACCTGCATGAATATCGAGAGATATTTGTTGTGGTAACGAGAAGTTATAGTTCGCTTCAAGATAAGTTGAATCAGCAAAGCTACCGCCGCTGTCGCTATCGGCTAATGTAGAAATTGCCAATGTTAAACGGTCAAAGTCGGCTTTAACATAGACTTCACTGAACGCTAAATCATCCTCACCTTGATAACCGTAATAGATATAACCCACATCAACGGTTACATTGGTAAGTTCTTTTTGAAAGCCGGTATAAAAGTCATATTCAAAGTTTGTATCATCATTAAAGTCAACAGTTGCCGCCCAAACACCGGCATAAAAACCAGAGTCGGCATTGTAATCAGCACCGGCTGAAAGACTAAGGTTATCGTCTGATTGAGTAACACCTCGCCAAATATAGTTGCTAGTAAGACCAACATTTGCACTTACTTCATTAGCCGCATTGGCGAAATCAGTTAAGAAAGCACTCGTTAGTAGCAAGGAAGTGATGAGCTTTTTATTCATTTTATTTAACCTTTTTGTGATCATTATTAAAGTAGTTGTTGAGTGAATTGCATTTTTTGAGCTAAATACTTATTACTCTTATTATGATTTTTATTTGAGACGAATAATAGTTGGCAACTATAGATTAATTTTGAATGAAATACAGTATTTGTTAAATAATAGTGAATAAATGCTTGTGTTTAATTACACGTTTTCTTTGGGTTTTATTATTTATGGAATAAATATTTTACAGTTCATTTACTTATAAGAGATTGCTTTTAAGTATAAATAGCTATTGCATAGGATTCAGAGCTGGATGGAAAATACTCGATTGAAAAGTTAAAAATATTGTGCTTATCAATTATTGTTACTAAATATATTTTGATAAAAGTAACTGGTCAATTTAGCGAAGCATCATGTAGAAAGGGTAGATTATGTAATTTAATAAAAGGTGCTGCGATTATCAATAAGATTGCAGCACCTCTGAATCGTTACATTTACTTTAAACGAATGCCATTTTTCTCAATGGAAATTTTTCCTTGTTTAAGCAAGTTTCCTACTGTGGCTTTAAAGGTTTTTTTACTAACCCCTAACGTGCGCTGAATTAATTCAGGTGAGCTTTTGTCATGCAAAGTACTAAAGCCATCATTATCTGTTAAATGCTTTAACAAAGCGTCTTTAAAATCGATTACCTTTCTTTCGCCACCGCGAGTTAAAATTAAGTCTATGCGTTGGTCATCTCTGATATTCTTAATATAACCTGTTACTTTTTTACCAATGCGTAGCGGTTGAAAAATTTCATTATCGTACAATAATCCCCAATGCTGATTATTAATGATCGCTTTAAAGCCTAAATCAGTTTTACCGCCAATTATTAATTCAACTTTATCACCGGGGTTATATTGTGCAGGCCAAATATCGATAAATTTATCAATTTTACTTGAAGCAACTAAGCGCTCGGTGTTTTCATCAAGATAAATTCGGACGAGATAATATTTTCCCACTTCCATAGCACTGTGCTGCTGGTTGTACGGCACCAATAAGTCTTTTGGTAATCCCCAATCTAAAAAAGCACCTATTTTATTTACTTGGCAAACTTTTAATGAAGCGAATTGGTTAACCTGTGCTAGCGGTGTTTCGGTCGTTGCCACTAATCGATCGGCTGAATCAGCATATATAAACACCTCAAGCTGATCGCCTACTTGGCAATTCTCTGGTAAATATCGGTTGGGTAATAATACTTCTCCCAACTCTTCGGCAGCTAAATAAGCTCCGTTTGCTGCTAAAGCGACAACTGAAAGTGTGTTGAATTTACCTATTTGAACCATAATGTGACCAATTTTACTTAATGAGTAACGCTGCTAGCGTACGTAGATACTTGTTATTATACCTGAACATTTGATTGAGACATTGATTATTGTTTGAGTTTTTTAACTGAGTTTTTTGCTGTGATATATTCTCCGTGTTTGAGGTGTAACAAGTCGGCAATACGTCGAATAATATGCTCTTCAATACTCGCAATTTTCCCATCTGCGATAGCAAGTTGCCATAACAGACAAACAATTTCAGTTTTCTGCTTAGCGCTATAATTACGATTGACCTTTGAAGTAAACTGATGAAAATCAGTTGCTTCTTCACTTAAAGATAGTGCTCGATTGATTAGTTGAGTGACCTCTTCTGGATTTAGTGAAAAGTGCTGAGAGATCATTCTATGTAAAGAGGCTTGTTCTTGTTGATCTAAATGGCCATCAGCGCGCATGACTTCACATAGCAATACCGTACAAGCCATTTCAACACTGACTTCTTCTACAATTGATTGTTGATTTTCATTTAAACTTTGGAAAAATGCGGAAATTTTAGCAATCATAATAGACCTTATTTTTTAGACTAATTATTATTGTTAATTGGCTATGTTAATAACTCAAGATAATTTTAGCGACAAAGTGTTTCTGTGTTCCATAAAGCCGCATATTTGCTATTTACTCTTCGAATTAATAGAATAGTTAATGACAGCGCTGTCTTCTCGTGTTGAAACTTCATTGAATTTTATAATTGTTAGTAGAGAAACTTATGAATCAAACTGCTGAATTACCGTCTAGTGATATACCTAAAAAGAAAAGGCTACTATCAATTGATGCTTTACGTGGTTTTGATATGTTTTGGATTTTAGGAGCTGAAAAATTTTTTGCTGCCTTATTTATTATCACGGGTTGGTCTATTTTTCATGTGGCTGCACAGCAAATGTTACATACACCTTGGCATGGCTTCACTTCCTATGATCTTATTTTTCCGTTATTTATTTTTCTTTCTGGGGTTAGTTTAGGTATTGCAGCTAAATCTATGTCTAGCTATCCAAAGGAAAAAGCTAAATCAATACTCGGTCAAGGATTTAAGCGTCTAACATTATTAGTACTTTTAGGTATTTTATACAACCATGGATGGGGCACAGGTATACCGTCTTCTTTAGATGATATTCGCTATGTCAGTGTTTTAGGGCGAATAGGCATTTCTTGGTTTTGTGCTGCATTATTAGTGTGGTATGTCAGTGAACGCAGCCAATGGTTGGTGGCAATCACAATCTTGATTGTTTATTGGTTGTTATTGAGTTTTGTTTCCATTGGAGAATATGGCGGCGGAGATTATTCGGCGGCAGCTGCGTTAAATGCTTGGTTTGATGTAAATTTTCTACCAGGTATTACTTATCAAAATTTAGCGATTGATCCTGAAGGTTTATTATCAAATATCCCCTCTATTGTTAATGCCTTGATTGGTGTTTTTATCGGTCGCTTTATGATCAAACATATTAATAACAGTAAGTTTTTAATTTCGCGTTTACTGTTCATCGGCATTACTTTATTAGCCTTTGGTTATGCTTGGGGAATGTTTTTTCCTATTAATAAAACACTATGGACCAGTTCTTTTGTTCTAGTCACTACGGGTTATAGCATACTGTTACTCGCTTTGTTTTATTTATTGATCGATGTTTTAAACTTTAATTTATGGGCGAAGTTTTTTGCCGTAATAGGGACAAATTCAATACTGGTTTATTTAGGGTCGAGTTTAATTGATTGGAAATATACCTCTCGAAGTTTCTTTGGTGGTGTGATTGATGTTGTTCCCTCAGGTTATCAAGAGTTAATATTGTTTGCTGGTATGGTGTTATTGCAATGGTTAATACTCTATTGGTTATATTGTCGAAAAATTTTTATAAAAGTCTAATTATTAGTTAAATTAACCACCTTCATTTTTAAGAGCCTGATAAACGGGCTCGTCCTTTCTTTTGCTCCAAAAAACATATAAATACAACTTGTTGTAATTCAATGTGTTACCTGAGTATTCTTTCTTTTTCACTCCCTTTTGTTTATTCCGGCTTGATACTTGTAACAAGCGTTTACAACTTTGTTTAATTTGCTTTTTGATAATTCGTTATCATAAACACAATTATACAAAACGTTACATCTGATCATAAATTCATGAGGAGTTTACAGTGACTCGTAAAAAACAAATTTTTATACCTATTATTATCATAGTGATATGTTCGTTGATAGCAGGAGTTTTTGTCAGTATGAAAAAACCGCCTGAAGAAAAGGCTAAAGTTGATACTACCCCTATTGTAGCTGTTGAATTAATCACTGTTGCCCCGATGACATTAAACGTAGATTCTTATGGTATTGCAAAGCCTAAATACGAAACAGAATTGGTTGCACAAATTAGCGGCCAAATTGTTGAGTTATCTGGTAAATTCGTTCGTGGTGGTTTTGTTAAAAAAGGACAGCTTTTAGCTCGTATCGATCCAAGTGACTATGAAGCGGCACTTATTGACGCACAAGCAACCATGGCTTCTGCACGAGCTTCATTAGAAAAAGAGCGTGCACAAGGGCAAGTTGCTGAACGTGAATGGCAACGTATCACTGATTCATCTCCAACAGAACTGAGTTTACGTAAGCCTCAGCTTGCACAAGAAATAGCACGTGTAAAATCTGCACAAGCTTCAGTATTAAGAGCTAAAAGAAACCTTGAACGAACTGAGTTACGAGCACCTTATGATGCGATGATCGATAGTCGTAATATTGGTTTGGGAGCCTTTGTTGGTACGGGCAGTAAAATAGGGAAGTTATTAAGCACTTCAATTGCAGAAGTACGCTTACCTGTGGCAGATAATCAATTACAATTTTTGATTGATAAAGGGGAACTTGCACAAGTGACTTTAACAGGAACTTATGCTGGCATTGAAACAACATGGCAAGCCAAAATTGTGCGTAATGAAGGAGTCATTGATAATAAAAGCCGAATGAGTTATTTAGTTGCTGAAATCAACGACCCATATTTATTATCAGAGAAAACTGGTGGCTCACCACTACGTTTTGGCTCTTATGTGAAAGCCAGCATTATTGGTTTGGAAATTCCTTCGGCTACAACCGTACCGCGTTATTTAGTGGTTAATGATCGTGTAGCTGTTTTAGATAATGAATCTAAACTTCACTATGCTGAAATTGATATTATTCGTCAGGTTGGTGGTAATGTTGTTATTTCAAAAGGCTTAATCGATGGCGATCAATTGATTGTTTCTGCACTTGATTATCCTGTTGATGGTATGAAGCTATCTTTATCATCCGAAGAAGTTAATGATGAGGTTTCTGATACTCCATCTGAAACGCAAATTGCTAGTGTTAAGGGATAAATGATGGATGATACCAATAAAGGTTTGATAGCTTGGTTTGCGCGTAATAGCGTGGCAGCCAACCTGTTAATGGTATTTATTTTAATTGGTGGTTACTTCACCATTGATACTATTAATAAACAAATGTTCCCCCAAGTTCAAATTAACTGGATCTCTTATGCAGCCCCTTACCCTGGTGCTGCACCACAAGAAGTGGAAGAGGGCATCACGATTAAAATTGAAGAGGCATTAGAAACTGTTCAAGGATTAAAACGTGTTATCACTTATTCAAATCGTAATTACTCTAATGGCTGGTTTGAAGTTGACTTAGACTACGATCCGCAAATCGTTCTAGAAGAAGTGAAGTCTGCAATTGATTCAATTCCTAGTTTTCCTGATGGCATGGAGCGTATTAAAGTTGAACGTGAAAAGTTTCGTCAAGAAGTTATGTACATTAGTTTATATGGTGATTTGACTAATAGAGAATTAAAAGAGCTTGGCCGTAGTATTCATGATGAAATACAACAATTACCTTTCGTTAATATTTCTGAATTGTTTAGTGGTTTAGGCTATGAAATATCAATTGAAGTGAGTAAAGATAAATTACGTGAATATGGCTTATCTTTTAGAGATGTAGCACAAGCAGTACGTAATTATTCTCGTAATATGTCTGCTGGTCAAATACGCGCTGAAAATGGATATATTAACTTGAGGGTAGAAAATCAAGCCTATCAAGGCTATGAATTTGAAGAAATTCCAGTGATCACTCTTGCTGATGGAACCAAGGTTTTATTAGGTGAAATTGCTACAATTAATGATGGTTTTCAAGAGGGTCTACAATACTCAAAATTTAATGGTAAGAATTCAGTTACGTTATTTATTGGTGCATCGGATAACCAAAGTATTACTGATGTTGCTAAAGTCGTTAATAAATACGTAGAAGAAAAAGGTGCAGTGTTACCTCAAGGAGTTAAATTAGAAACATGGGTTGATATGACCTATTACCTTGAAGGTCGTTTAGACATGATGATGGATAACATGAAAAGCGGAGCTGTATTGGTTTTTCTTATGTTAGCGCTATTCTTACGTGTTCGTTTAGCTTTTTGGGTGATGATGGGATTACCAGTTTGTTTCTTAGGCACCTTGTTGGTAATGCCTATGGAATTTGTTAACGTCACGATTAATATCACTAGTTTATTTGCTTTCATCTTAGTGTTAGGGATCGTAGTTGATGATGCAATTGTTATGGGTGAAAGTGCTCATGATGAAATTGAACAGAATGGTCATACTACGGAGAATGTAATTCGTGGTGTTAAGCGTGTTGCGATGCCTGCTACTTTTGGTGTATTGACGACCATTGCAGTATTTATCCCTTTTGTTTTAGGTGATGGGCCAGAGTCAGCCTTTGGTAAGTCAATTGGTTTTGTGGTGATCTTTTGTCTGATTTTTTCATTAATCGAATCAAAACTTATTCTTCCTGCTCATTTAGTGAAAATGAAGGTGAAAGAGTTTAACCCTAAAAACCCATTAGATCGCATGCGTGCAGCTGTTGATAAATCTTTGAAGCGTTTTATTGAAAATGTTTACCGCCCAAGCCTAGCCGTTTTTATTGAGTATCGTTATGCAGTATTCATGTTCTTTATTGGCTTAATGATTATCAGTGCAGGGCTGTTTTCTGGCGGTTTTGTACGATTTGTTGGTCAACCTAAAATACCTCATGACTTTCCACGAGTGACAATTGAAATGAATGTTGATGCTGCTGACAAACAAACATTAGCTACAGTGTTAACGGTTTCGAATATTTTATATGCGGTTGATAAAGATATTGAAGCAAAATATGGTAATAAAATGATTGCCGATATGGATGTTAGTTTGCGTGGTCGTACCCGAGGAAATATTACCTTAAAGTTAGTTGATCCAGATGATCGTGTCATGGATACCTTTGAGCTTGCTGAATTATGGCGTAAGGCTATTCCTAACCTTCCAGGGGTAAAATCATTTAATATCAGTGATAACTTATTTGGTGGAGGTCGTGATGATGGGGATATCGCCTTTAGATTAGAAAGTCAGGATGATGCCCAACTACTTGCTGCTTCAAAAGAGCTAAAGAGCAAACTTAATTCCTTAAAAGGTTTAGGCGATGTTAATGATAGCCGTCAAACCAGCGCTAAAGAAGTTCAGTTTGAATTGAAACCATTGGCTTACAGCATGGGATTAACCTTAGCTGAAATAGCTTCACAAGTGAGTTATAGCTTTTATGGCTTAGAAGCTCAGCGTATTCTTCGTGATACTGAAGAAGTTAAAGTGATGGTGCGTTATCCACTTGAACAGCGTAGTTCAGTTGGTCATGTTGATGATGTAATGATACTTACGCCTAATGGTGCTGAGCTACCTCTGTCTGAATTAGCTGACATTAAGTTGATTGATGGTGTGACCCGTATTCGTCGCGAAAATGGCAATCGTACTATTAATGTATGGGGTAGTGTAGATGCTGAGCAAGTAGAACCATTTGCTGTAGCAAAAGATATTCGTGATAACTTTATTCCAGAGCTATTGCGTAAATACCCACTGGTGAAAAGTGAAGTATCAGGCCGCATACAAGAAGAAATGGAAAGTGCTGGTAAGCAGTTCCGTGATTTCATGATTTCTTTGATGGTAATATTTTCACTCTTAGCCATACCATTAAAGTCATACTCTCAAGCGGTTATGATCATGGTTGTCATCCCATTTGGTGTTATAGGTGCAGTCTTAGGCCACTTGATCTTAGGGATGGATTTGAATATGTTTTCGGTATTTGGCATCTTAGCTGCATCAGGGGTGGTAGTGAATGATTCACTGGTGATGGTTGATTATGTTAACAACGCTAGGAAATCAGGAGTGAAACTAAAAGAAGCTGTAATGTTTGCGGGCACCAAGCGCTTTAGAGCAATAATGCTTACTTCTATCACTACATTTATTGGCTTAGTACCAATCGTCTTTTTTGAAACAAGTATGCAAGCCTTGATTGTTATTCCAATGGCGGTATCACTTGCTTTTGGTGTTTTGTTTGCTACTTTGGTTACCTTGATATTGATTCCAAGTCTTTACTTGATTATTGAAGACTTAAAAGGTTTGGTTAAGCGTAAGAAACGTCAACCAACAGAAGAAAAAATTGGTAAGGAAGTAACTTCTTATTAATAGATATTAAATAATAAATGTGAAAAGGCGGTAAGGTCATAGACTTTACCGCCTTTTTTATACATGGAAGTATTTTGTCCTGCGAAACCAAGGACAGTTCATAGGCTTCTTCCTGCACGGAATTAGTGCATCAGCTCACGTCATGATATTCGAGCAGGACTTATTTATTAAACGTTATTTTACACCAAGCTCTTGTAAACGCTCTAATAAGTAACTTGCTTGAGTATGCTTTTCAGATAAAACCACCTCAGAGCGGGGGTGGAGAAATAAAGGCAATGAAATTCGAGATTTAGTAGCATCAGTACCACTGGGATTAACTACACGATGACTAGTAGATGGAAAATATCCGGCAGAGGCTTCTTGTAACATGTCGCCAATATTGATGATTAAGTTACCAAAATCACTAGGTACGTCTAACCAATCACCCTCTTGAGTTTGTACTTGTAAGCCAGGCTCATTAGCTGCTGGTAAAATCGTTAGCAAGTTAATATCTTCATGTGATGCAGCTCGAATGGCACCTTGTTCTTCATCGCCTTTAATAGGTGGGTAATGTAATACCCGTAATAAGGTATTTGGCGTATCCTTTATCATGTGTGAAAGTGGCTCTGAGTATAATGCAGCAACCTCGGCAGGACTATACTGCTCAACCCAGTCTAATAACTCAGCAGCAAGCTTTGAAGCCATTTGGTGATATGCGAGAATCTCTTCTTTTAACTGCTCAGGGATTTGTCCCCAAGGGTAAATGTGAAAATATTCTTTAATATCTTTTTTACTATGGCCTTTAGCTATTTCAGATATATTTGGCGCAAAATAACCGTCTTGAGTATCGGTATTAAAAGCAAAGTCTTCTTTGTTGCCATGGTTAAAAAATTCTTGCCAGTTTTTATAAATAGATTCAACAAATTCTTGTTGAATAGGGTGGTTGACTAGTACACCAAAACCTGTGTTTTTTAGACTTTCAACAAACTTTTTCGGGGCGTCTTTAGCGGTATAATCGACAACTTGAACGTGCATCACATGATCTCTGATAAAAGGGGGATAGTATTATCGGTGAATTATAAACCAAAACTTGTCTTATTGGTCAATTTTAATTAGTTTGTCTAGATTGCTCAGAAATTAATGCTGTAGAAACTGATTTAGCATAAATTTTCATTGAAATAGTTAATAAAACTATCTTCAATATTTTTTGCTCGCTATAATTTATTAATATGTTAAAAAACAAGTGAAAATAACAACAATGAAACTTCCTATCTTAGCTGCGTTAACAACGGTATTTACTTTATCTGCTTGTTCAAATACACCAACTGCTTGTGAAGATGTCACTTTAGCATCAGAGCAAATTCAAGCTTGCCAAATACTACAAAGACAAATTACTAGCGCAAAAAACAAACCATTAATGAGAACTGAACTTGAACGAAGATATCAACAAGATTGTATTGATATACGCTATTATCGTGATGATCATCAAAATGCTATTTGTGGAAACAAAAAACAATTAAAAACAATAAAAGAAGCTGTATTAGAAGAACAAAAACAATAGTTTGCCTTAACGTTAATTTGCTTTAGTTAGTTGTGTATATCCATTATGCATAACTGATTTTTTATGTTACTTTTACGCTATGAAAAAATCAGTTAACGATAAAAATAGTAACGAAGAAAAACAATTTGACGTTGATTCTGAACTAGCAAAAGAAAGTCTTTTATTGCTTGATAAGTTTCGCAAACTACAAGATCGTTATACTGCACTCTTTACGCTAAACCAATTAGCACATAACTGTGCAGATATTGATAGTTTTTTTAAACAAGTTCACCACGCTATTGCCGCGATTATGACGGCAAATAATTTCTACATTGTTATGCATGATCAAACCTTCTCTACCTTAGAGTTTGTTTATCATGTCGACGAGCAAGATAAATTTCCTGTTGGCCCTTTTGATTATAAAGAATTTGAAGGCTCAATGACTTGCTTAGTACTTGATACAGGTAAACCCTTATTAGTTACTCCTGAACACATTGACCAGCTGACCCTTGAGGGAAAAATAACCCCTATGGGTAATGCCGGTGTTGATTGGCTAGGCGTGCCATTAATAAATGACGGTATTATTATCGGTATGATGGCAGTACAGAGTTATGATGAAAAAACTCGATATCAAGATGAAGATTTAGATTTACTCACTTTCACTGCACAGCATGTCGTTTCTGCAATGATTCGGTTACAAGATAGAGAACGTTTACAATCAGCTGTTGACGCTAGAACTCGTGAATTGATGAGTCAAATTCGCGATAGAGAAAAATCAGAGTTATTACAAGAATCCTTATTTCGTATTTCTGAACTTACCAATGACGCATCAATTGATATTAATAAATTCTATTCCATGGTGCATAATATTGTTGGCCAGTTGATCAATGCTGAGAACTTTTTCATTGCTAAATATAATAACGAAACAGATCTATTGTCTTTTGCTTATTACTCGGACCAAAAGTCTGAAAATTTAGCTAATGAATTTCAAACTCGACAGTTTTCAGATGGCTTTACTGAGTTAGTGATCAAAAAGGGGCAAAGCTTTTTACTTGATTCAACACAAATGATGGAGCTTTACCACGCAGGAGAAACCAAAGAACCTCAACATGATACTCAGTCTTGGCTTGGTGTACCTTTAATTCAGTCAGGTAATGTTATTGGCGCGATGGTGATACAAAGTTATCAGAAGCATATTCATTTTACCGAACAAGATGCAGAGCTACTGAAATTTGTATCTCAGCATGTTGCTACTGCGATAAAACGCCGTGAAATTGCTGATTTTGAACGAAAATCGCATGAGTTGTTAGAGCAGCAAGTTAAATTAAGAACAGCTGAATTAGAAGAAGAAATTCTACAAAGAACAAAAATAGAGCAACAATTAAAACACGCGGCTTCACATGATGCACTCACTGGGTTGTCAAATCGCAGTGCTTTTCTTGATGCGCTTAATCATGCCATTGCCTGTAATAAAAGACGTTCAGAATTAAAGTTTGCAGTGCTATTTTTAGATTTAGATCGCTTCAAAGTGGTTAATGACAGTTTAGGTCACCATGCTGGAGATGCATTATTACAGCAAATTGCTAAAGAACTTTCACGCATCGTTCGGGGCAAAGACACCGTAGCTCGTTTAGGTGGTGATGAATTTGTTATTTTGATTGAAGACTTAGAAAATAAACAAAAAGCTTATGACGTCGCTCAACGGATCACAGAGCTTTTAGCAACCCCATTCACTATAGAGAATCAACCGGTTTTCATTGGAACGAGCATAGGGGTGCTCTTTAGTGATGAACGTTATCATAGTGCTGAAATTATGCTTCGTGATGCTGATACTGCGATGTATCATGCTAAAGATATGGGCAAAGGACGCTATGAAGTATTTGATGCAAGTATGCATAAAAAAGTACAAAATGCTTTGTTGCTTGAAGGTGATATTCGTACAGCGCTAATTCGTAAAGAATTTTCTCCTTATTTTCAACCTATTGTTCGCTTAAGTGATGAAAAGATTGTTGGTTTTGAAGCTCTTGCTCGTTGGAAGAGTGAGAAGCGAGGCTTTGTTATGCCTAACGACTTTATTCCGTTAGCAGAAGAAACTAACTTAGTGATGTCAATTGATTTTCAAATTTTAGAAAAGTCATGTCAACAATTGAAGAGCTGGCAAAAGGAGCTAAACCGAACTGATTTATACGTCAGTTGTAACCTGTTTGGTAACCACTTCTTTGATCAAAACTTACCCAATGATATCGCTGATATTCTACAGCGTGTTGGTATTGAAGCCCGTCATTTGCGTGTTGAGTTAACCGAACGAGCCTTGCTTGAGAATAATGATATTGTTTTACAGAATATGAATGCCCTAAAAGCCATGGGGGTTAAAATATTATTGGATGATTTTGGCACTGGTTATTCAAGTTTAAGTTATTTACATCGCTTTCCATTGGACGTATTAAAAATAGATCGCTCTTTTATCAATAATGTTCATGAACATGGTAACCATCAAGCGATCATTAAAACTATTATTGATTTGGCAACTAACTTGAAGATGGCAACCGTTGGAGAGGGAATTGAAAATCTTGCCGACGCACAACTATTAGCACAAATGGACTGTATTTATGGACAAGGTTTTTATTTCTATAAACCTATGCCGGCTCACGAACTTAGTCAGCATTTAACTTCTACCTAAAGTAAATTAATTGATTGTCTTAGACAAATAGATATTACTTTTCCTGCTATTAACGATCTTTTGTTATACTATGCGCAAATTCCTTTTATAAGTCCTTAGCCTTGTCAAACCTCAAATTTTCATCGACCCAACTTAGTCACGCTTTAGTTGATAATTTAGCCACGCTTGGCTATCAACAAATGACCCCAATACAAGCACAAAGCCTGCCTGCCATTATTGAAGGTAAAGATGTTATTGCTCAAGGGAAAACTGGCTCAGGTAAAACAGCGGCTTTTGGTTTAGGTTTATTGCATAACTTAAATGTAAAGCGTTTTCGCATTCAAGCATTGGTATTATGCCCAACTCGAGAGTTGGCTGATCAAGTGGCGAAAGAAATTCGAAAATTAGCTCGAGCAATACATAACATTAAAGTGTTAACGTTATGTGGTGGTACACCAATGGGCCCACAAATAGGTTCATTAGAGCATGGAGCTCATATTATTGTAGGTACTCCAGGGCGAATTGAAGACCACCTTACTCGTGGGCGCTTAAACTTAAGTGAAGTGAATACCTTAGTTTTAGATGAAGCAGATCGTATGTTAGAAATGGGTTTTCAACCGGCATTAGAATTGATTTTTTCGAATTGCCCTGAAAAACGACAAAATTTATTGTTTAGTGCCACTTTTCCAATACAAATTAAACCGATCACCGAACATATCATGACAGATCCTGTGATGGTAAAAGTTGAATCTACACATGAAGAATCAACCATTAAACAGAACTTCTTTCAAGTTGAAGATAATAGCCAACGTATTGATGCAGTACAAAGGTTAATCATGAACTTTCAACCGGAATCAGCGGTCGTGTTTTGTAATACTAAGGTAGAAACTCAACAGTTAGCAGACAGTTTAAAATCTGAAGGCTTTAGTTGTTTAGCATTACATGGTGACCTTGAACAGCGCGATAGAGACCAAACTTTAGTACGCTTTGCCAATAAAAGTATCAGCGTATTAGTGGCTACAGATGTTGCCGCTCGCGGCTTAGATGTTGATAATTTAGATTTGGTGATTAATTATCAACTTGCTCACGATCCTGAAATTCATTTACACCGAATCGGTCGTACTGGTCGTGCGGGCAGTAAAGGACTTGCCTGTACATTAATTAGTAATAAAGAAGCACATAAGGTGATAAAGCTAGAAGAATATTTGGGCCAAGATATTGCTGCTGAGGAGTTACCTTCAGCTTCTGTACTGAATAACGAAATTCAAAAAGCTTCTATGGTTACCTTGCTAATTGATGGCGGTAAAAAGCAAAAAGTTCGTCCTGGTGATATTCTAGGTGCCCTTACTGCTAATAAGGCAATTGCAGGTAGCAATATTGGAAAAATTCAAATATTTGAAATCCGAGCTTATGTTGCGGTAGATCGTAGTATTGCAAATATTGCAGAAAAAACGATTGCTAATGGCAAACTCAAAGGACGTACTTTCAGAGTAAGAAAGCTGTAAATCAATATTTAAAAAGCATAATCTGCTAATTAACAAGAATAAATAGCAAGGATAAATCGTATGTATGAAGAAGCTACAACTGCAACAAAGAGTGAAAGTCTTTCAGCATTAGCACCAGCAAAGCTTTTAGAAGCTGAAATAGAACAAGTATCAGAGGTTTATCAAATCATTGTTAACTTTTTTACTAACTATAGTTTTCAGTTAATTGGTGCCTTTTTAATCTTCCTATTGGGTTATTTTATTGCAGGAAAAATCTCAAATGCTGTTTTAAAGTTATGTGAAAGGCAAAAACTTGATATAACCTTGAGCCAATTTTTAGCCAGTACAACCAAAATGCTATTGGTGATAATGGTTATAATTGTTGCCTTAGGTAAACTCGGTATTAGCGTAACGCCGTTTATTGCTGCAATTGGTGCTATTTCTTTAGGAGCTGGTTTAGCGCTTCAAGGGTTATTAGCCAATTATGCCGCTGGCTTTAATATAATAATTATCCGCCCCTTTGTTGTTGGCGATACCATTAAAGTTCTAGGAGTAACGGGTGTCGTTAAAGAAGTATTACTAGCTTATACCATTATTAAAGATGAAGATGATGCTGAGATCACCATTCCCAACAAACATATCGTAGGGGAAGTACTACATAACTCTAAAAAGGATACATTATTACAGTTAATGGTTGGTGTCTCTTACAAAGGCAATCCACTGCAAGCAGTATCTGTTATTGAAGATACACTAAAGAGTTTAGATATATTTTCTGAAGAAGCTAAAATGCAAGTAGGTATTGATGAATTTGCTGATAGTGCCATTAATATTGGCGCGCGAATTTGGATCCCAACTACAACATTGTATGAAACTAAATATAAAGCGTATAAGGCTATTTATTTAGCGCTAGAACAAGCACAAATCACTATTCCATTTCCACAAAGAGATGTTCATCTTATTAAGTCAGTTGATTAAATTACCTAGATTAAAAAAGGTAATTATTTCAACTGCTTTTGCAACATACTTTCTGATTGTTGCAGCAACTTATTAAGTAAAGAGCTTAGTTGGCTAAGCTCTTTACTATCAAATACTGATAAAAGCTCTTGTTCTTTCTGAACCGCTAAAGGCGCTATTTCTTGATATAGTAATTCGCCCTTATGGGTTAATTTAAGCAACGACGAGCGTTTATCTTTATCATCTAAGGTTTTAAAAATAAGCTCTCTAGCTAGCATTTTACTGATCGCCCGACTAGCAGGCATTTTTTCTAAGTTGGTTTGTGAGCAAACTTGTTTAGCTGACAAGGCTATATCTCGACCTAAAATCGCTAATATTCGCCATTCTTGGCGAGATAAATCGAATTCTCCGGTATAAATATCCGCAATAGTATTGCTGATTTTTGCTTGCAGTTGAGTGAGTTTATATGGAAAAAAATCTTTTAAATCAAGTTCTTTAGTCATTTTTAGAATATTTTTAGTCGCTTACAAATAAAGCTTTGTAAATATTGCATGTAAGTATATCTTGCAGAGTACTCCAAGCAATAGCTTTATTTTGTTGAGATAGTATATACACCCTTTATCAATACGGTAACATTTGTTGCTAATTTGAAGAGGTATAAGATGATCAAATTAGAGCAAATCCATCACGTTGCATACCGCTGTAATGACGCTAAAGAAACTGTCGAGTTTTATAAAACATGCTCAATATGGAGTTTTTAGTCACCATTGCAGAAGATAAAGTGCCATCTAATAAAGCATTAGACCCATATATGCATTTATTTCTAGATGCGGGTAATGGCAATATCTTAGCTTTTTTTGAATGACCAAATTCGCCAAAATTGGATCGTGATAGAAGTTCAGCTGAGTGGGTGCAGCATATTGCTTTTAGAGTAAGAAATGATCTTGAGCAAACTTCTAGCTATGTATTAATCATTTTCAATGAAGTTTTTAAAGGAGGGTTAAGCAGGCCAAGGGGAGAACAAGGCCTGCTTAGGTAAAACAAGTCAATGACAAGTATCATATAGAAAAATTAAGCACACCAACACCCCTGCAACTGCACTATCTTATATCTACACGACCTTGATATGATGACAAGTTTCGAGTCTTTATCTCAGTGGTCACCTGAGATATAAATAGATTAACAAATTATGACTTAATAAAAAGAGGCTCATTGAAATCTTTTCAAACCATTAATGACTAAATTATACTCATTTGTAAATATACTGTTACGTATTTGGCGGAGGTCTGATAATTGACTTTAAATTCAGAAAAAAAATGAAAAACCGATAGATGTTCGAACAACCCCCAAATTTTATTAAATATATAAAATATAAGGTGTATAAAAAACTAGTTGTTATAGCATTGAAGTCGGTTACTTATATGCCAAACTTCATTTAGCTAAATGAAACAATTTCAGCTAATGTTTCTTTCGCATCATGTAGCAGACGATATAAATGTAATTGGTTTTTTGCTCGAGCTAAATTATGGCTATCGTGATCAACATGGAAATAATTATCCCCGTCAATATAGTCTGTTAAAAATCGAATGCCAATCATAAAAGGAAGTAATTGAGCACCTACAATAAGACTCGATTTTTCTACATCAGCTAGTTTTTCACCAAAAGTAGAAATGTAGCCTTTAGCCAACGCTGAAAATATATCTAATCTCAGCATCATTTTTTCAAGTTCAGTGCCATCTTCTGCTAAATTTGAACAGCAAGTTCTCACCATATCGCCAAAATCATGCATAACAAAACCAGGCATACAAGTATCTAAGTCAATTACGGCAATAGGTTCATTAGAATGTGCATTGAACAGTAAATTATTAATTTTAGTATCGTTATGAGTGACTTGTACTGGAAGTTCGATAATCAAATCAGAAACTTGTTTAATGAAATCATGTTGTGCAAAACAAAAGTCAACCAATGATTGGCACTGGCTCAGTCTATTTTTAGGATCGAGTGCGACAACTTCTTTTAATTGCTTTAATCGAAAATCTAAATGATGAAAGTCAGGAATTATTTCTGCTAAATCAGTCGCGGGAAAGTCACTTAATGCAGAGGTAAATTGCGCAAAAGCAGTTGCCGCTTGATGAGCTTGATCAGGAGTTTCTACTTTTTCAACTGAATAACAGTTTGGAATAAACTGAATAGCACGCCAATAGCTATCATCAACCTTTACCATGGGGGAGTTCTCTTTTGAGTTGATTTGCCACATAGGCTCTAAAGAGTACAAATTTTGTTGTTTCTTACTCAACAAGTGGTGATTAATTAACTCGGCATTATTGATAACTTGTTCTGGTTGCTTGAATACATGGCTATTGATGCGTTGTAAAACAAAGTTAGTGTCACTGTTGCGAACGAGATAAGTCGAATTAATTAAGCCGTTGCCTAGTGGGGCGACATTACTGCTATTTATTGAACAGTGATAATACGGCAATATTTTCTTCAATTCGTTTATATCTACAACTTTACTCATGGGGTGTTATATTCCATTTTATTCAACTACTTTTAGAAGCTGTTGGGTAAGAAAATATTCCTTGCTCAATTAATACGGAAATTTTTCTATTTACCGTATCAGAATCAGCCTTATATGTTACGCCAAACCAGTCGTCATGGGAAGTTAATACCTTTACTGCTAGGGCCTTGTTAATTAATTGTTGCATCACCATAGCAGGCAAATAGCATTCGGTTTTATCATTAATTTCTTGCGTTAATGTTGAAATTATCAGTTGCTCTAATGCCGGAAAAACTTCAGAAGTAAATCCCCAAAAATTCATCGAAATTTGGCTGTTTTCATCAATCGTTATTTCCTCTTGGGTTATGCTTATTTCACCAGTAATAATGCCATTATTTTTTTGAATATTTTCAACTTCATTGATGTTTATTAAATCCATCTTCGTAGTATTTTCACATAATCCTCTATTTACACCTCCATGTTCAGATAATGTGTTTTTGATTAAATAAGCAACCAATACTGCTTGCTTTGATTGCAGCTTCTGCTTTCTAATAAGAAAAAATGCGCTTCTTCCATAATAATCATCGGCATTGATAACTGCAAAGTTACTCTTGACGACACTTCTCGCACACCAAAGTGCATGGGCGGTTCCTAAAGGTTTATTTCTCGTTTGGCTAATATGACAATTACTTGGTAACTCAGTCAGTGCTTGAATAACAATAGTACCCGTTATTTCTTTAGGTAAATGAGTAATTATTTCGTCATGCAATTGTGCTTCATGATTTGCTTGAGTAATAAAAACAACATGTTCGAACCCTGCCTCAATTGCATGGTTAATGTTGTATTCCATTAAGGTTTTTTGGTAGAGACCAAAGCGAGCAAATTGCTTTGCACCACCAAAACGCGAGCCATTTCCTCCAGCGAGTATGACCAGTGTATTGATGGTACTACTTTTTGTTATTGTGATAGACACGTGACTAGCTAGTAATTTTAAGTGGTTGAGCTGTTTTCCATACACCACGAGTAAAGTCAGGTATATCCTTACTGTTACTACGATCGGTAACTGAATCAGCACTAAGTGGTACTATGGCTGACCAAGCAGCTGCATCGTAAACATCTTGATCAAGTGCTTCGCCGTTACGTAAACAATAAACCATTCGCCATAGCATCAAGAAATCCATACCACCGTGACCTCCATTCTTTTGCGCCTCATTTCCCATTTTCAGCCAAATAGGGTGATCAAACTCTGCTTGCCACTTAGCCATATCCTTATCCCAACGATGGAAACTTGCATGACTAGGTTTTCTGCCTTTACTGCCTTGTTCCTGCCACTGAGCAACTTTTGCTTGATAGTCTTCGTCATATAGCTGAGCAATCATTACTGGCGGAGTCTCTAAGGCTATTCTATTTGGAAATCCGGCAAAAACACCATTCGTCCCTTGGATATAATTATGGCGAGAATAGGGGCGCGGTGTTGTTGTATCATGCTGAACCATAATACTGCGGCCTAACTTAGTTTTAATCAGGGTAGTATTCATGTCGCCAGCAATATACTTTAACTGGTTTCTTTCATGGTCAGACGAAAACTCTCGTTTTGCGTATGCCTGACGACCTAGTGCAGGAGAGCTGGTCGAAGTGAGATAATCAAATCGGTCGCCGCGATTAATATTCATATATTGAGAAACAGGCCCTAAACCATGAGTTGGATATAAATTTCCATCCATTTTGGTATGCCAATATGTCCGCCATGAGCCGGTTTTATGTTCCAGCTCTTTCATCTGCCAACGAAGTTCATGGATATAAGCGGCTTCGCCATGTAATAACTCACCAAATAGTCCTTGGCGTACCATGTTCAGTACCATAAGTTCGTCACGCCCGTAACAAACATTTTCCATCATCATACAGTTCTTCTGGGTACGTTCAGCTGTATTTACTAGCTGCCAACACTCTTCTATCGTTGTTGCCGCAGGTACTTCAACAAAAGCATGTTTACCACTTTCCATGGTTTCGATACACATAGGGGTATGCCAAGCCCACGGCGTAGATATAATAATAATATCAATATCTTGTCTATTTAACATTTCTCGATAAGCGTGATCTGAACCAGTATATCGTGTTGGACGAGGCAAGTTTTTTTTAACAACATAATCAATTGATTTATCAAGTATTGCTTCATGAGTGTCACAAATTGCTTTGATCTCAACCCCATCAATATGACAATAGTGTTTTACATGGCCTGATCCTCGCTCACCAACACCTATAAAACCGATACGAACAATCTCCATTTTAGGCACAGTTAATCCCATAACTGTTTTGCCTTGGGCAGCGAGTACTTTAGGTGAATGGCTAGCGGTATTTGCACAACCTGTAGTAATGCCTGCAGCGGTAACTGCTGCTACTGACTTTAAAAAGCCACGGCGATCATTTTTGATCATAATGTATTCCTATTCTTTTTGTTTTTTACATTTTTGTTTTTACTATCACTGATAGGAGATAATTTACGTGACAGCGTTGTCACATGCAAGTGATGCAGGAAGATACTATATACAAACTTAAAACATAATAGGCTATTTGGGTAGTTGAATGATAAAGCAAGCGCCTGAAAGTGTTTTTGATGGTTGTGCAGATATTTTTCCTTTGTGCCAGTTAATAACTTTCGCGCAAATGGCTAACCCTAAACCAAAATGTCCTTTCTCCCTAGAGCGATCAACATCAAGTTTAATAAAGGGATCAAAAATAACATTAAGCTTATCTATTGCAATACCTTTACCATCGTCTTCAACATAGATTTCAATATACTCAGGGTTTGTTTTGACGGTTAAGGTAACGACTGAACTAGCATATTGCACCGCATTACTGATCAAATTTTGTAATGCTTGGTTTATCCAGTGAAGATCTAATTGGTTAAAACAAGGCTTTGATGATACTTGGCAGGTGAGTCTAATTTCATGCTGCTGTGCCAGTGTTTGAAAATTGTCGGTTGTTGATTTTATTAAATTATTAATATCAATGCTTTGTAGTTTTAGGTTAATACCTTGTCGCTCCATACCTGCATAAGCTAAGAATGCAGAAGTCATTTCTTCCATGCGTGTTAACTCGGTTTCCATCCGTGATAAATAGGTATTCTTTTTATCAATATCTTTACAATCCAATGCGGCTTCAACGCCAAAACGTAAACATGACATGGGGGTGCGAATATCATGAGATAAACTTCGGGCCAATATTTTATTATCAGCCATGAGCTTTTCTATTTGAGCCGCCATATGGTTAAAGCTTTTTTCTAAAGGAGAAATATAAGAGAACTTACTTCTGGTGACTCTAACATCTACCTCTCCTTTACCTATTCGAGCAGCAGCGTCAGTGAGCACAAACAACCGTCGAGCAAGAGGAAAGAGCCACAGCATTAAGATGGCACATACACCAAAATATAGTACAGCAGTTAGGAGCATATTTAACGATTGGTTATCTTTTCTCTCAACAGGTAATTGTAATCGTATCAGCCAGTTTGGATGCTGAGTAATTTTCTTTAATATATAAGCTCGCTCATCAGAGGCTAATAATAGCCCACCTTGAACAGATAGTTGTGAGGTTAATGTTTGTGGTAGCGCGATACTTTTAGCACTTTCAATACTGATATCTATTTGAAATTGTTGAGCAATAAGTTTGGTTTCACGGGGTAAGTCAATATCTTTTTTCTGGGCTAGTTGTTGATTAAAACCCTCTACTAATTGTTGATATATGGCAATATCATTGTTTTCTTCTAAATCACCATGATCAGCAACGAGTTTATCTAAGCCCCAACCGATTAAAAATAACGAGCCAAGTACTGCGATAATAATGCTAATAAACAATCTTTTCATGAGGTTAATAGCCCCCCGTTTAGCTTAATCATTCCAAGCATCAGCAACAAATAAGTAACCTTTTCCCCAAACTGTCTTAAACTTTTTAGGGCTTTGTGGATCATCATTAAAAATCTTTCTTAGTGTTGATAACATCACGTCAAATCGACGGTCTTGGCCATCATATTCACGGTTTTTTAATGCTTTAAATACACTGTCGCGGTCAACAACTTCACCGGCATGACCGGCTAGAAAACATAAAAAGGAAAACAGGCTAGTTGATAAGTCAACTTCTTTACCTTGGTAGGTGACACGCTTTGCTTCATTATTGATTGATAACTTACCAAAGTGCAATTCGTTATTTGCTGATACAGTTTCTAGCTTATTTTTTAATGCACTGTTGATCCTTGCTAATAATGCTCTAGGTCTTACCGGTTTAATAACATAATCGTTTGCACCCGCTTCTAAACCAATAACCTCGTCAAACTCATCCGCACGTGCGGTTAGCATAATAATAGGTAATGACGACTTTTCTCGAATTAACCGGCAAACTTCTATACCATTTAAGCCGGGCAACATAACATCTAATAAGACCAATTCTGGTTCAAAGCTTTTCACAGCTTGTTCAACTAGATCGCCGCGTGCTACGTGATCAACAATAAAGTTTTGTTCTTGCAAATACTCTATCACCCAATCAGCAAGGGTTAAGTCATCTTCTACTAATAAAATACGATGTGCTTCACTCATAAATAATCCCCATAATTAATTCAATTGGTATCAGCAATTAAAATAAACGCCATCGCCTTTTACGCGCTGTTGCTTTGTGTACCCAGCTTACCTCAATCACAGTTTCAGCTAGTACTCTATTTTGATCAATACTTACTAATTGATACTCTAATTTTTCACTTGACTCAAATTCAAATTGAGTTGTACTGCCACGACTGTTTTTCCAACATTGTATGACTTTATTTTGAATTTTTTGATAAATACAAAAGTGGCCTAAAGTTGATGTCTGCCAAAACAGTGCCACTCGGGCAAAACATTTTCGCCCTTGGTGTAGTGCAATACAATTGCCCGGAGTTGCTGAGAACTGTACCTGAGTCTCTTGCAAAGCGACTTCTTTTATTTGTTGAGCATGGGCTTGTTGCATTAAAAGCAAGCAATAAAAAAGCCCAAATAACCACGCAGTTCCTTTGCCCAGTTTAAAATACATAGATGACCCCCATCATCAACTGAGTGGTATTGTGTCTATCTATCAAGGGGCTGTCATTAATACTTTTTGAAAAATAACTTTGGGTAACTCCGGCATTAAATGTCCATGATTTTGATATCGGATGTTGAGCAAAAAACTCTAACTGAGTTTTAAAGCCGCTATTTGGCTTATAATAACTCCTTAATTCTGATACTTCGTCGAGATCAATTCCATAATAATAATCAACAACTTTATTGGAGTAAAAGGTAAAACCAGCACCCCAATAGATATCCCAGTTCCGGTAAGCTTGAACATAGCTATAGTAGATATCTCCAACCCAACCATTAACTTCACTAAATGGGCTCATGGCAGCTAAATCTATCGATAAGCTCGAATTTCTATGGTAACGGGTATAACGTAGTCCTATGCCATCGGCTGAACCTCGCTCATCTAGCCCATTTAGTATAGGTATTTCTCGATCGCTTATATCAATAATAAAGTCAGGATCATAACCTGCAAGATATGATTTACGTATGATGTCTAACTCCCAATCATCGGTGACTTTAAGTTGATAGCCCATTTCAGCGCCAAGTAATAAAGTATCAGAGCGTCGATGATTAGATTGAATAAAAAAACCTTTATAATAAAGATCAATTAAAAGCGAGATATTGAGATGGTTTTTAACATCATCAGGCTCAACATCTTTAAGAATTACAGGGGAGTGGTGTAATGAAATTCCCGCCATGATTTGCCAGCTAAACGTTTCATTAAAAACGGTGGTTTCTTGCTCAAGTTCTTTTTCATTAGCAAAGCTGGAACTAGTGAAAAATATAAAGATGAGCAGTAAAATTTTTTTGTGCATAGTTATAATACTTTCCTCAATGCATTTCTTATTATTTTTGATGCGTTGATAAATAGCTTATACCAATTTTATTTGGTATTAAACGTTACTTCATATTAACAAATGTAACATTCATTGGGCAGAGGGTATGCGGAATGAAGTGTTTAAAAATTGTAAGATTGTATATTCTAGACAAGAGCTAAGAGCGTTAGCAGCTATTATTACTAAGAACGCTTGTCAGAGAAAGACTATTTTTTAGCTTGTTATTTAAACCTTAAACGCAATCGCTATATCTTGTAAAGTGGTTGATAGATTAGCTTGCTCCTTCGCTGTATTGGCAATTTGTGTTGCTGCTGTTGTTGATTCCATTGATTTTTGTTCAATATTAACAACATTTCTTGCAACATCCTGAGTGACAACTGCTTGCTCTTCTACCGCCGTTGCAACTTGCTCCGTCATTGAGAAAATATTACTAACTGAATTGGTAATATCACTCAGTGTTTGTTCTACATCTTTGGAGTTATCAACAGCCGCAGTTGCCATTCTTTGACTTGCTTCAATTACATTAAAAGCAGAATTCGCATCAGATTGTAATGAAGTAATAAAGCTTTCAATCTCACTAGTCGACTCTTGGGTTCTTTGAGCAAGTGTTCGAACCTCGTCAGCAACTACTGCAAATCCTCTACCTTGCTCACCAGCTCTAGCCGCTTCAATCGCAGCATTTAGTGCCAATAAATTAGTTTGTTCGGCAACAGATTTAATAACATCAACAACCTTGGTGATATTATTACTACTTTCATGAAGACTAGTGATTCTTGTGGCTAAATTACTAATTTCTTCAGCTAAATCCTCGATAGAATGATAAGATTTTTGTACTACTTCAAGACCACTTTGCGCTTGAATATCAGCCTCTTTTGCGGAATCAGCAGCCAGTTGAGTATTGACTGCCACCTCTTTTACTGTTGCCGATAGCTCTTCAATTGCCGTTGCAATCACACCTATTTCATCTTGTTGCTCAAGCATGGATTGAGAATTATGTTCACAGGTTAAAAATGTTTGCTCTGAAGCCGTGGCAAGCGTAGAGCTAGATGATGACATTTCGTCAATGGCGCTGGAAAATTTTTCTAGTGTTAGGTTTAAGTCAGAGGCTATTTGTCCCATTTCGCTGCGCCCTATAAACTTTGCTCTTACTGTTAGATCACTTTCATCTCTTACTTTTGACATTACACTGGTTAAATCTTTGACTCGCGAGGTTAAATCTTTGATCACATAAATGCTTAGAAATATTGCGAGTGCAATAAATATGGTGGTGAGCAAAATATTAATAGCCATGGAGTTAAAAGCATTGTCTTTTTTACTTTGAGCTAAGTTTAATAATGTTGCACTTAGCTGGTCTTCTATTTTTTTGATTTGACCAATACGCTGGGTTGATTGATCAAACCAATATTCAGCCTCTACATTAAATTGACCTGTTGATGCTTTATCCAATGCTAATTGCCTTAGCTTCTTAACTTCATTGATTGCTGAATTATTCATCTGTTGTTCAAAATAACGTTCATTTGAATTACTAGCAAAAGCTTTGAAATTTGAAAAGTAGGTTTTCTGCTCTGACATTAAGGTAATTAATTTCACCAACATGCCATTTGAAAAACTGTCCATACTAAACGTATTACTCAGCACAGCACGTTCGATACCTGCACGCTCCTTACCTTGAATGAAGTTATAATATGCAACAATTTTTTGAGAAATAGCTGCGTCAGTACTGATATCAGATATGATGGTTGAAATACTCAAAAGTTGAGCGTTTAACTGTGTGTAGTATGTTAGAGCTTTAGTTAGAGAAATATTTTGCTGATTTACATTCGTTCTAATGGTATTGAGTTGTTGCAATTGCTGATTAATCTCATTGTTAAGTGAGGAAATTTTGGGATGGGAAAATTGATACTTTTGCCAATAATCTAAACGCCATTTATTCTTGATGTTGGTTTCTTTCCGCTGCTTTTGTAATTTTTTTCCAAATTTTTCACCTTTAGAGCCAAGAAAGCCAGCTGTCATACCTCGTTCCTTTTGTAACTCGTGGACAAGTTCACTATAAACAGTCGATAAATTTGTAAACTGAGTTAACTGCGCCATTTCCTGATTGGTAGAAATGCTTTGCGAAATAGATGATATGCTGCCCCAGAAAAAACCTAATAAAGGGATCGATAAAAGGGAGAACATTTTATTTTTGAATGAAAAATCCCGGAAATTCATGTGATTAAATCCTTTTCGATTGGCTTGGCAATATAAGTTGCACATTGATGGAGTACAGATAAATTTAAGGCTGTATATTTAACATTAAATTTTAATAAAGCATTTGATTTATATTAATAAATTGACAAAAAAGTTGAAAAAATTGAAAAGTGATAGGCTAACGGGGTAATAGTCGTTAAAATGATAAAATACTGATACTTAAGAATGAAGATAATGACCTCTACTCGTAAACAAAATGAAGCACTGTTAATTACAGCGTTTAAAGCGCTTTTACATGAACAGTGCTACGGCTCTCAAGGGCAACTTGCTGACGCTTTATCTGAGCAAGGGTTTACTAACATGTCTCAGGCGAAGATATCACGTTTATTATCAAAGCTTGGCGCAGTGAAAATGCGTAACGCTAATGACCAAGTTGTTTACATTTTACCTGATGAGCTCAGTATTCCTAAATCAAAACAAGCCATTCAATCAGTTGTGGTTAGTGTTAAACATAATAATATGCAAATTATTGTTAAAACAGGTATTGGTGGAGCCCCTCTAATCTCACGTATGTTGGATAGCATGGGTGATGCAACGGGGATATTAGGCACCTTAGCTGGTGATGATACTATTTTTATCGCACCAAATGATGTTAATGACATCGATAAAATTACTTTGGAAGTTAAAGCTTTGTTAGGTGTTTGATCAGTAATTATTGATAGGCTATCCAATTAAAGGAAGTGATAATCACTTCCTTTTTTTATGTTAAGGATGAACGGTATATCGTGGTGTCATGGATGCACGTAGTTAGAATAATGCAGGGGAAATTATCGAGGGAGTGTTACTGAAATGGCAATGCCAGATAATATAATTATCTTGAAAACAACAGATTACAAAGATGTGGCAGGTTGATGTCATATGCCATTAACCTGTCAAAGTCGCTTATGTCATGAAGTTGTCGCAGATGAATTACGGTAAAACTGTTTTACTTGGCTCTGTTATTAATAAACTTAAGGAATGTATGATGAATGAATCAACGAGAACAGAGCCATTAACTGAAATAGCTAATGATGTTACTTACACTGGGGGCTATCACTTTTACTTTGAAGTTGATGGTCATCATATTCATGCTTTTGGATCGGCAAAATCTGGGAAAGAAAAAATTTTTGTTGATAATGAACTTGTCGCAGAAAAAAGAAGTTTGCGTTTTAAATCTTGTCTCTCTTTTGTAATTGCTGAAAATGTATATGAAATTGAGTTTAATATGGTAAAACTTTTTACCGGTGAACTCCATTGCACACTGATAAAAAATGGCACTCATGTGCGTACTCAAAAAAAAGCATTAAAAACTAAGTATCATTTGACGAAGAAGCGAATATTAATTGGCTTACCGATATGTGTAATACTTGGCTTTATTTTTGGTTTTTTCTTGTCTACTGAAATTATTCAGTTTTTTGAAATTAAGTAAACTGAAATAGGCTGGAAATATACTTATGGAAGTTAATGCAATAAAAATAAAAGCATTAAGAACTCAACGTAACTGGACTCAACAACATTTGGCCGATGCTTGTGCCATTAGTTTGCGCACAGTGCAGCGTGTGGAGCGTTATGGTAATGCTTCTAAAGAAACGTTGATGGGGCTTTTAGCTGTTTTTGAATTAGAATCAAGTGAATTGGTTGTACCGAGCGAGCCAATACAGATTGTTGAAAAAGTAATTGATTTTGATAATAAAAGAGAAAAAAAATTAATTGTAAATGCAACCTGCATTGGTATTGCGATAGGTGTGACGTTTATGCTTCTTATTAATATGCTGATTAAGTAGTTTGAGCTAGTAAACAGTTACTTCTAGAAACAAAAAAGCGAAACATATTAAATGTTTCGCTTTTTTAATCAGTAAAGTTGCCTAAGCAACAATACGAATAATTACTGAGCTAGAACGTTTTCAGCTTCAGGGCCTTTTTGACCTTGTTTTACTGTAAAAGTTACTGCTTGACCATCAACAAGTGTACGGAAACCGTCACCAGAGATCGCGCTGAAGTGAACAAAAACGTCAGGACCGTTTTCTTGCTCGATGAAACCAAAGCCTTTTGATTCGTTAAAAAATTTTACTTTACCAGTTACTGTATCAGACATACCAACATTTCTCGCAGGTCAAAAAAATTAAAAGTGAGCTAAAATATAGCCATTGTACGGAGTAAATGCCCTCTACCTAATAGTACAGACAGAGAAAGGTTTCCACTAACACAAACTAATAGCGTCTTAGGTTAATCATCATTTATCCTATTAATAGGAATAGATAATGAATATTTCCTTCTCCCGAAACGCAAAAACTCAACGCGACCACATACTATCATAATAGTTCACAATGATCTGCACTAAATTTGAATTTTAATTGACTTTTTTATGGTATGAAAAAGCCAGCTAAGATGCTGGCTTTATTAGGTTTTTATAACTGAGAACTATTCTTATTTAAAGGTCGTAAAATAGTTAAAGCTTATAGCGCTGAAATTTGTGCTTTTTGCTCAGCAAGTTTAGCTAAAGCAGACTCAGTATCAGCTAATTTTGTTTTTTCTTTATTGATAACCGCTTCTGGTGCTTTACCAACAAACTTTTCATTACTTAGTTTACCACGCGTTCTGTCAGCATCCTTTTCTAACTTATCAATAGCTTTACTTAAACGTGCTAATTCTGCTTCTTTATCAATTAACCCCGCCATTGGAATTAATACCGATAAATCGCCAACTACAGCTGTTGCAGATAGTGGGACTTTGTCGTCGTTGGTTAGTAACGTAATGCTTTCTAGCTTTGCTAAAGCACTTAAAAACTGCTGGTTTTCATCTAAACGACGTTGGTCATTAGCATTCACGTTTTTCAGTAGTACGGGTAATTCTTTACTTGGTGAAATATCCATCTCGCCGCGAATGTTACGAATAGCTACGATGAACTGTTTTACCCATTCTAAATCGTCAATAGCGGTTTGGTCACATTGGCTTTCGTCAAACTGCGGGAAGCTCTGTACCATAATACTAGCATTTTCATTACCTTTACTCTCAGCAACAAAATTACTTAATGGTAAAACTCGTTGCCAAATGGTTTCGGTGATAAACGGCATTATTGGGTGCATTAAACGTAATAAGCTTTCTAAAACTGTTACCAAGGTATGGCGTGTACCACGTTGTTGTGCTTCGCTGCCTTTGAATAATACTGGCTTAGTTAATTCTAGGTACCAGTCACAGAATTGATTCCAGGTGAACTCGTAAAGCGCTTGTGAGGCTAAGTCGAAACGGAAGGCGTCAAATGATTCATGTACGGTTTTAACGGTTTGTTGAAACTGGCCTAATATCCAACGATCCGCTAATGAAAATTCCATTTCCCCTTGCTTACCATCAACTGATTTTCCGCAATCTTGCTCTTCAGTGTTCATTAATACATAACGACTGGCATTCCATAATTTATTACAGAAATTACGATAACCGTCTAAACGTTTCATGTCCCAAGTAATGTCACGTCCGGTAGAGGCAACAGAAGTTAATGTAAAACGTAAGGCGTCAGTACCATGTGCTTCAATACCTTCAGGGTATTCTTTTTTGGTAAGTTTAGTAATTTTTGCCGCCAATTTTGGTTGCATCATATTACCTGTACGTTTTTCAAGTAACTCGTTAAGCTCAATACCGTCGATCATATCTAGTGGATCAACCACGTTGCCTTTTGATTTACTCATTTTATCGCCATTTTCATCGCGAATGAGCCCGGTAACATACACTTTTTTGAATGGCACTTGTGGTTTACCATTTTCATCTTTAATAAAATGCATGGTCATCATGATCATGCGTGCAACCCAAAAGAAAATAATGTCAAAACCGGTAACAAGTACATCAGTTGAATGGAATTTTTTCAAATCTTCCATATTGTTTGGCCAGCCTAATGTTGAGAATGTCCAAAGTGCTGATGAAAACCATGTATCAAGTACGTCGTCATCTTGTTTTAGTTTAACATCAGCAGCTAATGAATGTTTTGCACGAACTTCTTCCTCAGTTCTGCCAACATAAACGCCGCCATTGTCGTCATACCATGCTGGAATTCTGTGTCCCCACCAAAGTTGACGTGAAATACACCAGTCTTGAATATCGCGCATCCACGCGTTGTACATGTTTTCATATTGCTTAGGTACAAATTCAATTTGACCATTCTCTACTGCTTCAACAGCAGGTTTAGCAAGAGGTGCGGCACGAACATACCATTGGTCAGTTAATAATGGTTCGATGATAACACCAGAGCGATCACCGTATGGCGCAACTAAATCGTGCTCTTTAACTTCAACTAATAAACCTAACTCGTCAAACTTAGCAACAATGGCTTTACGGGCCACAAAACGGTCAAGGCCCGCAAATTCGCTTGGCAATTCAGTGCTGTATGCATCAGATGGTTCACCGTTGTTTTGATAAACTTCGGCACTGGCAAGAATTGCTGCGTTTTTATCTAGAATATTAATTAGAGGCAAATCGTGGCGTTTGCCAACTTCATTATCGTTAAAGTCATGAGCAGGGGTTATTTTTACACAACCTGTGCCTTTTTCCATATCGGCATGGTCATCACCAACAATAGGAATTAACCGATTCACCAGTGGTAATAATACCTGTTTACCAATCAAATCCTTATAACGAGGATCTTCAGGGTTCACCGCAATACCAGTATCACCTAACATGGTTTCTGGACGAGTGGTTGCTACGACTAAATAGTCATGACCTTCAGAAGTTTTAGCGCCATCAGCTAATGGGTAGCGCAAGTGCCACATATGGCCTTTTTTATCTTTGTTTTCTACTTCTAAATCAGAAATCGCAGTATGAAACTTTGGATCCCAATTTACTAGACGCTTGCCACGATAGATTAAGTCATCTTCAAACAAGCGGACAAAAACTTCTTGTACCGCTTCAGACATACCGTCATCCATGGTAAAGCGTTCTCGCTCCCAATCAATAGAGTTACCTAGACGACGCATTTGCTTGCCGATGGTGCCGCCAGACTCGTTTTTCCAATCCCAAATTTTATCAATAAAAGCATCACGACCATAATCGTGACGGGTTTTACCCTCTTCAGCGTTAATTTTACGCTCAACTACCATTTGGGTGGCGATACCTGCGTGATCCATTCCAGTTTGCCATAAGGTATTCTTACCTTGCATGCGTTGGTAACGTATTAGCGTATCCATAATCGTTTGTTGGAACGCGTGTCCCATGTGCAAACTACCGGTAACGTTTGGTGGTGGAATTGCTATGCTATAACCATCGCCTTCACCTGTAGGGCTAAAATAACCTTGATCTTCCCAACTTTGGTAAAGAGATTGCTCGATTTCTGACGGGTTGAATGTTTTTTCCATGGGATAACTACTTAACTTGATTGATTAACATTATTTAAATTTGACGATGTTGGCGCGGCTTGGTTGTCCACTTGAAAGCCCCACTGACGATAGCCTTTATAACGCTCTCGTGCCTGTTGTTTTAGGGTTTCATCACTGGGTACAAAATCAATAATGTGTGAAAACTGATTAGCAAAGTTTGGTACTGTGCTGGTTAAATTAATTAAAACAGTGCGACGATTGGTTGGTGGTTGCCAACTTATTTCAACAGCCGCGCCATTTCTTGGGCCTTCGCCCGGCAAATTATGTGGAACAAAACTATCTGGCTGAAATGCCCACAGTAATTCGTCTAATTGATGAGCCGTTTGTTGATCTGCACTGTAAATAAATACTCGCTGATTTTGACGGTAAAAATTGGCGGCTTGCAAACAAGCGTGAAAATGAGATTGCTCAGCTGTTTTATTCTCAGCCTCATTTTCTCGTTTCTCTTCTTCAAGTTGATAAAACATCACTTGTGTTTGCATGTTTGCCTTGTTCCTTTATTTTTAACTTAGTACTTAATTTAGAAAACTACTCGCCTTGTTCTGCACCTGAGCGATTTAATAAAAATTGAGTTAACATGCTTACAGGACGACCGGTTGAACCTTTGTCTTTACCGCCACTACGCCAAGCTGTTCCTGCAACATCAAGGTGTGCCCAATGATATTTTTTGGTGAAACGAGCGAGGAAGCAAGCAGCTGTGATTGTACCTGCGCCTTTACCACCTAAGTTAGTAAAATCAGCAAATGGACTTTCAAGTTGCTCTTGATATTCATCCCATAAAGGTAAACGCCAAGCGCGATCGCCACTTTGTTCCGAAGCATTTAACAGTTCATGAGCAAGAGGGTTATGGGTACTTAATAATCCAGAAGCATGTTTGCCTAAAGCAACCACACAAGCGCCGGTAAGGGTGGCGACATCAACAACTGTATCAGGCTCAAAGCGTTCAACATAAGTGAGGGCATCACAGAGAACTAAACGTCCTTCGGCATCTGTATTTAAAACTTCTACTGTTTGACCTGACATGGTAGTTAAAATGTCACCGGGACGATAAGCATCGCCACCGGGCATATTTTCACAACCAGCCAAAACGCCAATTACGTTAATCGGTAATTGTAACTCGGCTAAAGCATGCATTGCACCGAGTACACCAGCAGCACCACCCATGTCATATTTCATTTCGTCCATCGCTTCGCCTGGCTTTAATGAAATACCACCGGCATCAAAAGTAACTCCTTTGCCGACTAAAACAATTGGGTTTGAGTCATCATCAGCGCCATTGTATTTAATAACACTCATAATCGACTCGTTTCTTGAGCCTCGACCAACGGCAAGGTATGAACTCATACCTAGCTCTTCCATTTCTCTTTCGCCAACAATATCTGTTTCTATATTTTCATAATCATTTTCTAAAATCTTGGCTTGTTCACCCAAATAAGCTGGGTTGCAAATATTTGGTGGCATGTTAGCGACATTTTTACAGGTAGTTATACCTTCAGAAACCGCTAAACCATGAGCTATTGCACGTTCGCCAATGGGCAGTTCTTTACGTGTAGGCACATTAAAAACAATTTTTCTTAACGGACGACGAGCTTCTTCTTTACGTGTTTTTAAGCTATTGAAACTGTATAAACAATCTTGAGTCGCTTCTATCGCTTGGCGAACTTTCCAATAGGTATCACGACCTTTAACATGCAATTCTGATAAGAAGCATACTGCTTCCATTGAACCCGTTTCATTTAAGGTATTAATGGTTTTGCTGATAATTTGACGATATTGACGTTCATCAAGTTCACGTTCTTTACCACAACCAACTAATAATACTCGCTCACTTAAAATATTAGGTACGTGATGAAGTAACAGCATTTGGCCTGATTTGCCTTCAAGGTCACCACGTCGTAATAAGTTACTGATATACCCTTCACTTATTTCGTCGAGCTGCTCAGCTATTGCAGAAAGTCTGCGTGGTTCAAACACACCAACGACGATACAAGCACTACGTTGCTTTTCTGGACTGCCACTTTTTACACTGAACTCCATGAGCTCTCCTAAAATTTGCTATAAAACAGCATCTTTTGCAAAAAAAATGCTGTTTAACTTGCTTAAATCTAATATTAATAGATAAGCTTACTAGTTATTATATGAAGCTAAAGGCTATAATTATAGCCGGACTCAGCTACATTACCTTAAGGCTTTAAATTTATTTTACTTATGAAAACGACAAGTTTACTTAAAAAATGCCCATATGTCAGAAAAAAACTATGTCTTATAGAAAGTTTTTGTAAGGATACCGTGTGATTATTTTTCGCTATTTACTTAAAGAAGTGGCTAAAACCCAACTAGCAGTGTTTGTTGTTTTGATGACAATCTTTATTAGTAACAAATTTGTTAGGGTTTTGGACGATGCTTCCGAAGGAGGTATTCCAGGGCAAATGGTGATGATTTTTATCGGTCTGAAAATACCTGACTTAGCGGGTATGATTTTACCTTTGAGCTTTTTTCTCGGAATATTACTCGCATATGGCCGTATTTATGCTGATAACGAAATGTCTATTTTACATGCCTGTGGGGTGAGTGAGTGGTATGTTGTTAGAGTCACCTTAGTGCTTGCTTTTATCACGGCATTAATTACTGGCATGTTTACTTTGTATCTGTCACCTATGGCGGCAGAGTATCAATACCAAGTAAAAGAACAGCTTGCTGCAGACTCTGGCTTAAGTTCCCTTATCGCAGGAAGGTTTCAAACAACGGGTAATAAAAAAGCGGTTGTTTTTATTCATGAAAAAAATAGAGAAGACAATACCTTTGAAAAGGTCTTTGTTGCACAGCTGCCGGATAAAAAATCAACAGATAAAAGTATTATTAACTCAAGCTTAGTTTATGCTGCACAAGGTGAAGTGATTGAAGAAGTCACTGGCTCCCAACGATTAGTACTTAGCGATGGCACACGTTATCAAAATGATGAAGAAAATGATGAATTTAGACAAGTAGCCTTTTCGAAGTATTACATTCAAATCCAAGATCAAAAAGTAGAACATAAGCGCCGAAAATTGAGTGCTATTCCTACTCAACAGCTGTTTTCTGAGCCCTTGGCTGAGTTTCAAGCAGAAATTCAATGGCGTATTGCTTTTCCTTTAGCTTGCCTTATATTAACTTTCATTGCTGTCCCCTTAAGTGTGGTAAATCCTCGGCAAGGTAAATTCGCTAAAATGTTTCCTGCTTTATTATTATTCTTAGGTTATTTCTTGTTGTTAACGGCTGTACGAACAGCCGTTGAAAATAGCGTACTCCCAAGCTTTATTGGTTTATGGCCAGTGCACCTATTTGCTTTGTTTTTTGGAGGCAGTTTATTGATAAAAGGGCGCAGTAGTGGTTTAAAGTTTAAAGCTAAGTTTCCCAAACTTTCTCGGTCTGGGGGAGCGACATAATGCGAATTTTAGACATTTATATTGGTAAAATAATAGCCTCAACTACTTTTTTAACTTTAGCGGTATTTGTTAGTTTAAGTGGCATTATTAAATTTGTTGAACAAATGAAGTCAGTGGGTAAGGGGAGTTACGATATCTCTCATGCTGCGCTTTATGTGTTATATGCGGTTCCGCGTGATGTTGAAATGTTTTTCCCTATGGCAGCACTTATTGGCGGTTTAATAGGTATTGGCATGCTAGCGAGCAATAGTGAATTGGTGGTAATGCAGGCATCTGGCTTGTCTAAACTTGACATTATTAAGTCAGTAATGAAGTCAGCTACCGTGCTGATATTTGTCAGTATGATTGTAGGTGAATTTATTGCGCCAGCTGGTGAAGCTTCAGCACGACAAGTAAAAGCACAAGCAATTTCTGGTGGTAGCCTTATTTCTTCCATTGGGGGAACGTGGGCCAAAGATGGCGATTACTTTGTTCATATTAATGAAGTGGAAGACACGGGTACACTCAATAGTGTGCAGATATATCGTTTTAACGAGCAACTTAAATTGGCTAGCTGGCTTTCTGCAGAGCGAGCTATTTACCAATCAAAATCTTGGTTATTGATCAACGTAGTAGAGACTTACATTTCTGAGCAAAAGATAACTCGGGAAAAACTAGCTAACAAAGAGTGGTTATCAACGTTAACGCCAGATAAATTAGGTGTTGTTACGGTAAAGCCTGAGTCTTTATCACTTCGAGGTTTAATTGAATATTTAGACTATTTAGCAGCAAATGAGCAAGACCCTAGCCGTTACGAGTTAGCCTTTTGGCGGAAAATAGTGCAGCCAATTACCGTTGCTGTGATGTTATTAATGGCTTTATCCTTTATTTTTGGTCCATTACGTTCTGTTTCTATGGGAGCGCGGATCATGATGGGGGTTGCAACAGGGATTTTATTCTTTATTACCAATGAAGTGCTAGGCTCACTTAGTTTGGTTTATCAGTTATCGCCAATGCTAGGAGCACTTTTGCCAAGTTTATTATTCACCAGCGTAGCTTTGTTTTTAATTAAGAAAAAACAAAGCTAACTGAGAATAAAGGGCGTTTACAAACGTCCTTTATTTGCCGCTAATGAAAGTAACACTACTTCGGTTTTAGTTAATCTGTCTTGTAAACTGAGTTTGTTTTTTCTATCAAAAAGTACGATTAAATTACCTAAACCTAATAGAGTGGGGGGCAATCGTAATAAAGCAGTTTGTTTAGTGATCAAACTTCCATCATTATTTTGCAGTCGTAAACGCCAAGCTTTCATACCTAATGTTTGACCGCCACGTGACCAAAAATAAATAAAGAAATAGCTTACCCACGCCAGTTTCCAGAACTCATTTGGCCATTTTAACCAAGCGGTATTCGCGATGGTGTCAGAAAAATGTTGATAGCCTTGCATATCATATAAACCAAAATAAACACCAAGGTACATCAATAAAAATGACAGAGCACCAGCGGTCATGTATACCGCAAAAGCTAACAAAAAGTCATAAACCCATGATGCTAAACGACGACGAAAACCAGCACGAGGGAAAGCAGTAAAATCAATAATAGACATATAGAGTAACTCAACAAAATTTGCGACAGTTTAGCAAAGCTATCATAAAAGTATATCTAGAAATTATCAGGGGCCGTACTTCAATAATTCCTTTTTTAAAGTATAATTAACGGTGTTTCATTTAGTATTAAGGAAAAGCAGTTGAGTTTTTTAGCCCATGGTGACTTTCAAGTCACTTGCGAAGGCAACATGCTTATTATCGATGCAGCTGGTCCATGGAATGTGGAGTTTATGACTCATGCACATAAGGTGTTATTACAAGCAGCAGAGCAAGTTGATATCAAAAACTACGGTATTTTATTAACCCTTAAGGGGGAGGCTATTGCTATTGATGAAGCTGCGAAAATTCATATGCAGTTTGTAAAACAAAGTAATACCAAAGCGGTTGCAATGAATTTAGCAGAGTGTACGAGTAAAGCAATAACTAAAATCGTTTTTAGTAAGATCTATAATTATGCTAATAAAAATCACCAATACTTTAATCAACTTGATGATGCAAAAATTTGGTTAACACAACAATTAAAACAAAATGATTAAATAAACAGCAGACAAACGAAATCATTACAAAAACTATTGCCAAGCGCGTTAATTTTCGTATAATGCCAGCCACTTCATTGATGTTCTGCATCAATTTTTGAAGTCACTGTGTTGCCGGAGTGGTGGAATTGGTAGACACGACGGATTCAAAATCCGTTGCCTTCGGGCGTGACGGTTCAAGTCCGTCTTCCGGTACCATTCTCTTTAATTAGAGGAATTAAAACCAGCTATTAAGCTGGTTTTTTTGTTTCTGATGTATAATCAAAAATAAAAAATTCAAAGCACTTAACTCAATATGCTGTTCATAAACCCCACTTACCCATGATCCTTTTGTAGGTTCCGTCAGCTTTAATTTGCTGTAATGCTTCAGATAAAGCAGTAACGGTTTTACTTGATGTTGTAAGCCCTGTAGCGATAAAAAGATCCCCAGGGAAGTTATGTAGTTCAATGAAGGCTTTAATCTCTTCCTTGTTTAATCCTATGCTTTTCATTTCTCTGTCAATGGCAATAAAGTTGGTTAAAATAAAATCAATCCGTTGTCCGAATAACATACTCCACATATGTTTATAATTAACAGATAAATGCAGGTTATTTTGAACCGAAAAACCTTCGTTTTTCAAATATTTTTCTGAATGATAGCCTCTAATGGTACCAACGATAAAGGACTTTGCTTCTCCGATATTGCTAATTTGAATATTTGAGCGATTACGTAACCCAACCAAGAAAGCTTTGCTTTTATAAATGTGTCCTACCCATTGAAAATGCTCTTTTCTGTCTTCACTTTTCATTAAAGAAAACATGAAGGTGTTTTGCTTCTTTAATGCTAAATCATAACTACGAGCAAATGGAATTAACTCAATACTGCCGGAAAGTTTTGTTCGAATCATTAATGCTTCAACAACTTCAACTAAAGCGCCTGTAGGTTTTTTATTTGCATCAAAAAAATGAAATGGTGGCAAGTCTTCTGCAACAAATTTGAGTTCAGTCGCATTAGTTGTTAATGAAAAGAAAAGTATGATCAGGGATACTAAAGTTCGCTTGAATATATTCTGCATATCAGCTCTATTCCCACTTTTAGTTTATGGAAGGCTAAAGAATTCTGCTTAATCTATTGTACAGTCTTAGCATATCAGTTTTGTCTTATTAATAAAATTAGTGCTTTGCTAGAGTATGTTTTGGTTGAAATTATGGCTGTTGATAGATTTCAGAACAATATTTACAGCACTGATAAGTTATTTGAAACTTAACGTTTAACATCGATAAGTACTTGCTTTGCCTTTGCTCTGGAAACGGGAATTAAATATATGCCCTTGTCTAACTCCAAACTATATCCTCTTGAATCCCCAACTACTTTACTAATCCTCTGTTGGTTAACTAGGTAAGAGCGATGGCAATGTATCATCGAGAGAGTACTATTACTGAATTGTTCCAGCAAAGTTGAAAATGACATTCTCAGAACAGTTGCCGTAATGGCGCTATTTTCTTGGCAAAAAATTTCTACATAATTTTTCTCAGCTTTAGCATAAATGAATTTCTGCCCCGAAAACTGTAATAGCTCACCGTCATTGGCCGTAAGTGTTATTTCATTTTCTGTATTCTGATTGTGATGAGTTTTCAGCTCATTATTAACCAATTGTGCTTGTGTTAAATTGGTTTTCAATAATTGATTTTGGGTAAGTAATAAACGAATAAATATTGGTCCCGAAGCAATTAATATTGTGATAGAAAAATAACTTACCAGTTTAAAAGCCTCTATATTTTCTAGTACAAGATATTGCAATACAAAAGCAATGACGGATAGGTTAAGTAAAATAAGCGCAGCTTCTTTCCAGACTTGCCATAAATCTTCGTTGAATAAATATTTTGGTAGTAGCTGAGTTACTACAATAGATATTAATATCGCACTAGAGGTAACTTTAGTAACAAAAAAAATTAAGGCCTGATTAGATAAACCTGCCAACCCGAAAGGTTGGATCACATAAATCAATGTGCTGATAAAAAGAGCTGTAATGATGATTTGCAGGTAATTTTTTTTATCTCCATATAACAATGGATAAGGTGATTTTAACCAGCTTAAAATTTTATTGAACATATATACCTGTTTGTTTTGTGCCATTAGTCCCAAAGCTTTACAAATAGTCCCAACACCCTTGTTTATTGGTCTGCTGCATTGTTTTATATAAAACAAGTTACCAAAAGGAGCAAACAACAATGAGCATATTTCAATTTATTAAAACAAGCCTTTTCTTCATCACACTAATCAGTGGATCATCCGTCGTATTAGCTGCAGAACAAAAAAGTTTAAACAGTCCTATTTATATTTTGCATCAAGCGAATAATATACCGCTTGACGCATTTGTCCATAGCTGGCCTGAACTCAAAAATTGTATTTCAAGTATAGATAAACTTGATTCAATTAATGAAGCTTGTCTTGATGAATTACTACAGCAAGGAAAACAAGGACATGTTGGTGCTTTAAACTTAAAGTCACAAATACTAAGAAATCGAGGAAATAATGAGTTAGCAATTGATTTGATTAATAAAGCAATTAGCATTGCACCAGAACAGCACCTAAATCACTTCCAGCTAGCTATTAACTACTACCAACAATTACGTAAGGCAACTTCAGGCCGTGAAAAATGGATGCTTTCAATGGCGACAGCTAAAGCATATAAAAAAGCATTTCAGCTCGATCCAACTCAGTTCCACTATCGGTATTACATTGCATATAATTATCTTCAAGTACCTGAATCTATGGGAGGAAGTAAAAAGAGTGCTTTAGCGCTTACAGATGAAGCAATCATTCAAGGTTATGCTGCTTTTCATCCGGTACGCGCGGATATCCTTCTTGCTATGAACAAAGGAAGTGAAGCTCTCAAGGCGTATGTTTCCGCATTAGAAGCAAAACAATATAAACGTTCATCTTTTAAAAAAGCCGTAGAGCTTGCCAAGAACGATATGCAATTATCACAAAGATTTAAGCACTTTATTCAACAAGCTGAAACGTTGATTAACAGCAAAAATAAAGGGGAGTAACATGAGAGTGAATATACTGAATGTATTGTTTATAGCTGTTACTTTGAAAGGAATATTTATTGGCGTTTATCACCTTTATTTGCCATTTCATTGGCAATGGGATGCAGGTTTAACAGATACACCTGAAATACTTCGCTGGACGTTATTTGCTCTGAACGATATGTGGAGTGTCATCATTGTGTTATTACATCTTTGTCTATTATGTTGCTTCAGAAAGGGCATGGAGGAAAAACAATATTACCTTGGCTTTTTTCTAGCAGCATATTGGCTTTTTCATGGAATTATTATTTCAATTAATCCAATGCCCATGCCACTACAATTTCAATGGCTGTTAATCATGTTAACTGCTTTTCCATTTGTTCAGTCTTTGATCTTAGCTACAGGCTCATGGAATACACGTACTCGATTACAAAATAGTCTTAGTTAGAGGGGGACGTAATGTAATTATAGCGTTGAACTTTTCAATTGATTCTAGTTCATCGCACACCGAGTTATAGATGATGTACTTTACAAAGAAACAATGAAAGATGAATAAGGTCTTTTTTGATAAAGGTATTTTTTAATAAATATTTAGACAAGTCAGCTATTTGAGCGCATAGTTTAATTTATATTTTTGATAAATTACGGTTATTGAGAACTAGCTATGGCGAAAAATTTATCTTATCAAGCACAAGGTGAACATAAAACAACTCAGCAGTGGATTGAAATCATTGCTGATAGTGAATTACCAGCAATAACCTCTACGGCAAGAATGCTAGATAAGTTTTCAAATGATGATAAGTCATCCCTGCCAAAACTGAGTGAAGCTATCTTACACGATCAAGGCTTATCCTCATGCTTACTTAAAGTAGCCAATAACATTCAGCATCTCGGAGTTAATAAAGTAACAACAGTCTCTAGGGCTGCGGTAGTACTAGGGATTTCGGCGGTTAAAAATATTTGCTTAACGTCTAAGTTAGTTGAGAGTTTATTACAAAGTAAAGATTTAGATGTAAAGGTTTATAGCCAGCTCACTCAGTTAATGGCAAATTCATTTTATTCAGGCATGTTAGCAAAGATGATGGTGCCCAATTATAACGATGATACTCGAGAAGAAGTTTATCTGGCGGCAATGCTTTATCGAATTGGTGAAACTGCTTTTTGGAGTACCGGCGGTGAAGTTGCTCAGCAACTAGTACAACACACTGACATGTCGGATAAAAATTTTTCAGAATTTGTTAAGCAAGAAATTGGTAGTAGTTTTAATGAGCTGAGTATCGGTCTAGTTAGCACTTGGAATCTAAGTGACTTATTACTTAAAGCCTTAGATAAACCAACCACGAGAACAGATGAAATAAAAATAATTTACTTTGCTGATCAACTCAGTACCGCGATTGCGTCACCTGGAGATTGTGCGGAAGAATTTGATCAATTACTTGATAATATCGCTAGCATTATGAAAGTTAATGTCAGACAACTAAAAGTCCGCATTGAACATACCAGAGAGCGAGCACAAAAATTACTGGCTTCTTATGGCGCAGATAAACTTCAAAAGTTAATTAACCCTTTGCCGTCAGCGGGTGCATTTGGTAAGAAGAAACTGCCAGTAGCAGAGTCAGATAGTAAAGAAAAAGTTGTGTTAGAGACTTTTATGAATCTAACACAACTAATGAAAAGTAGCAGAGATATTAATGAGTATTTACAAACACTAGTAAAGAGAAGTGCCAAGGCATTTAATTTTGATCGTTGCTCATTTTTAATGCTGACAGATGATAAATCTAGCGTTAAATTACGCTTCGCATATGACATGAATGGTACGAAAGAACCATTGAATGTGACAATTAATTTAATACAAAGTAAGAATGTTATTGGCCAAATATTAAAAAATAATGAACCGGCTTTGATAAACGACTATCAGCATAAGCAATGGCGTGACTTGATTACCAAAGAGCTAAGTGAGTTTATTAACTATGGTGCACTTGCCATTGTTCCAGTGAAAATTTCGCATAAAACTATTGGCATTATTTGTGGACAATCATTTTTCAAAAAGAAAGAAATATCAAGTGAAGACTTTCAGCAACTTTGCTCGCTGACTGAGCATTTAAATATGTGTTTAACTATGATAATGCTACGGTAAAGCAACTTCATGATACGAATAGTGAAAAGCGATAGGTGACTTTATCATTTCTCACTAAACGAAACCGAAATGGATGTGCCTTGATTACTCATTACATTCAATAACCATCCTTGATGTTCACATAAGCGTTTTACAATCGACAAGCCAAAACCATAGCCAGTACTTTGATTCCCTTTTACCGCAGGCTCTGTTAATTTATTTGAAATACTTGGATCAATTCCTGGCCCCGTATCTGCAACAATAAGTGTGCTATTTTTCATCTCAATGGTGACCTTGCCTTCTTGAGTGTATTGAAAGGCATTGCCGATTAAATTGTCTAATAATACCGTTAACATTCCTGACTGAGCATATACTTCTACATTACAGTTGTCGTTTACTTCCACTTCTATTGGTTTGTTATTGATGAGGTGATGCTGGTCAATAATAGACTGTTCAATTAACGGCAGTATTTTTATTTGCTTTTTATTTGCTTCGGTATGTTCCTCCCTTGCGAGAGTGAGCAGTGTGGTAACGGTTTGTTCCATTTGGGTACTTGCTTGGGATATTCGATCGATAACCGGATTATCTGCATCAGCGGAATGTTGATTACGATATACTTCAACTGCATTTTTAATAATAGCAACAGGTGTTCTAAGTTCATGACTTACATCACGAGTAAAACATTTTTCTCTAAGCAAGCTTTGATTAATTCTCGTCATAGCACTTTCTAAGGTGTGCGCTAAAATGCCTATTTCATTATTGGGATATTGCTGTGCAAACTTATCTGGAATGTTCTCAGGGGCAACACCATTAACTAAATCGGCAAGTTGTTTTAATGGCTTAGCGGTTTTCTTTCCGAGCTTCCAGGCAATAATAAAGGCAAAAAATACCAATATTAAGCCTGAAATCAACATGAATATTAATATGCCTCCACGAATAGGGCGGACTAATAACATTTCACTGACTTCAGCAACTAAGTATGCACTCTCTGTATGTGGTAACGCTAATAAGTGGTAATGTCGGCCGTTCTCACCTGAAAACTCTCTTCTTTTTGGCTCATCAAAATATTGCTTTTTGATTTCATTAGGTAAAGTGCTTTGTGAGAAATATAGCTTCATATAATTAACACGAGGATCTGGCCAGCTGCTGCTTTGCTCATAACGCTGCTGTAAATATTGTGCTTCTTGTTTCATTTCCCTGTCAATAAAGGAGTCTTCAATAATGTAGATTAACATGAAGCAAAACATGCCCCAAACAACAGAAATAAACAGGGTAAATAAGCAAAATTGGCTGACTATTTTTCGACTTAAACTATGAAATTTTATAGGTCTTTGTTTTTTGTTTTGACTTTTCTTATCCATGACTTTCAACTTTTACATCCTTTATATCCTTTACATCTAAAACAAAGCCTATACCATGCATGGTTTTTATCATCGGGTAATCAAACGGTTTATCCAACATATTTCGTAACTGATATATGTGAGACCTAAGCGCATCAGACTCTGTTGGCTCATCTCCCCAGAGTTTTTGAGATAGCTTTGAACGACTAACTACTTGTGGATATGCTTGGGCTAAAATGACAAGAATACGATAGCCCATACTATGTAAATCAAGGACCTTTCCAGCACGTGTTACTTGTTGCCTTTTTCTATCGATGATGAGTTGGTCAAAGGTTAACGTATCATTGGTTTGTAATAAATGACGTCTTGATAAAGCGAAGCAACGAACTTCTAATTCTTCTAATGAAAAAGGTTTGGTTAAATAATCATCTGCGCCTGTGGTAAAACCTGAAATTTTATCATCAATGCTATCTCTTGCTGTCAGCATGATAATTGGCACGTGATGGTTTGCTTGTTCACGTAATTGTTTGCATACCTCAAGCCCATCCATTACCGGTAAATTTAAATCGAGAATAACTAAGTCATAATGGTTAGCTAACGCCAATGCTAGTCCCTGATCACCTCGTTCGGCGAAATCTAATACGTGGCCTTTATCTTCCATGTAGTTAGCGATGTTTTGGGCGATACTTTGTTGGTCTTCAACAACTAAAATATATAAAGACTGATTATTCATTTAGCTTCTCTAATCTAAACGTCCTTAATGGCACTCCCACGATAGGAGTGCCATTAAGAAATGATTTCATTACAATGTTTTTAACATGTCTTGTGCAGGTTTGTAATCAGGTTTTGAAGTTATTAACGCATTTAACGTAACCTTTGCATTCTCAGTTCGACCTAACTTGTGCTGAGTTTTTGCAATTTTCATATCGAGCATTGGATTATTAATCGCTTTTTGCGCAACGACCATTAGTGCTAATGCTTGTTCAAAATCTAGTGTTGCATCAGCTGTTTTTAAGAAATAGAAACCATACATGCCGACTAAAGATATATGGTATTCCGCTTGGTTATCCTTAAGTGTTTCTAGTGCTGATTTATCACCCGCTATGAATGCCGCGATTATAGCCATGGTTTTATCTTCTATTTCCATTGCTACTTTCACAGGTGTAAGCCCTAAACTCTTCACTAATGCTGTGGCAACACCGACTGTTGAAGTAGGGTTTTGACCAGTGATTAAACGACCATCAATAGCAACATGACTTAACATAATTTCACTCGATTGAAAGTTAGCGCCACGTTCAGATAATTTATCTTCAAGCATGAAGTCAAAATCGTTTATCCATTTTTGACCAAATAGTTTTTCTTCTTGGTTAGTAAAGCTGTTCACCGCTTTATTGGCAACCAAGTAACTACCATCTTTTAATTTAACATTCACTAATGCTGCAGGGCCATGACAAACTGCTGCTACACTCCCTTGTTGATGATATATCTCGGCAATAACGCTTTGTAATGCAGTGTCTTTAGGTAAATCAAACATAGCACCTTTGCCACCGACAATAAAAACAGCATCATAAGCTTTAGTATCTATTGAGCTTGTCGCAAGGGTATTATTAAGTTTTGCCATAATAGCTTCATCAATTAATACTTTGGCATTATAAGGTTTACTTGGGTCGTATTTGTCTGCTTCTACCTTGCCACCTTTTGGGCTGGCGATATCAACGGCAATGCTATTATCTTTAAAAACCGTATACGCTTTTGAAAACTCATCAAATTCATAACCTGGCTTTTCTTCACCTTGACCATTGCCGCTAACTACCATCAGCACTTTTTTGGTCGTTGTTTCTGCTTGCGCCGATTGTGTTGTTACTATTAATGTCGCGAATAACGTCGTCATAATAAATAAAGTATGTTTAAAAATATTCATCTGTTTCATGCCTCTTTCCTAAGTGTGGAGCTAGTGTGACAAAGGTAAAGTGAAACAGATGTGAAACTGTTTCACTTTAAACGCTATTTGTACTTCACTGCTTTAAACATCAGCCATTAATTGTTTGACCGAGCTCTTTAAACTATGTCGGCTGGCGTAAATACCTAATAGCGTTACTGTGCTCAAAATAATGGTTAGGGTAATAAACAAAGTTAAAAAATTGGGTTGATAAGAAAGTGAAAACTGCGATTGATAAATTAGCATACCGGTAATGTAAGTGCCGGCTATTGCCCCTGTAGCTATAATTAATGCGGTAATTAACCATTCAATAATGTTTAGCTGCAAACAAGTGCTTTTTAAAAAGCCGAAGCTCATGATGACGCTATTCTTTTTCTTTTCTTTGCTTTCAAGTGCATTGATTGAAGACAAAATGACAATAATGGCGAGTAAAATAATCATCACAGCAAAACCACTAATGACTTTAGTGATCATAGATAAAATATCATCAAATTGTTTGGTCATTTCTTGTAAAGAGACCATGCGAATTGTTGGGTGTTTTTGCCATAATTGACCTAGCAATGGCCATTGATCATCATTAAGTTCTAAACTTGCCATATTGTAATGGGGCGCATTGATATGCTGTATTGCCGTTTCGGGCATTTGTACCCAAAATATAATTGAACCGGCTCCTGGTTTATAAACATGACTGGCGGTAATTGTGAAAGTGTAGCTTTGTTGATGAATAATAAAAGTAAGTTTATCCCCAAGTACTAAACTTAAGTCAGTCATCACCTCTTCTTCAATTGATATTTGTTGCCAATCTTCAGTATTTTCAGACCACCACTTTCCTTGCACCAAACGATTGGTTTTTGGGATACTTTTTGTCCAATGTAGTCTTATTGAGCGTGATAATGTCGCTAAACTGTCACTGGGTTTTGTGGTGAATTCTTTCAGTGTTAGGCCGTTAATTTTAACAACTTTGGAATATACATATGACTTAGATTGACGAAGGTTAATATCATTGTCTTTAGACCATTGCTCAATCGCATCCATTTCTGGCTGACTAGCTTGTGAAACCATGACATTACCATCATGTGTTCTTTGATATGACATCATAGTATCGCCTAAGTCTTTTAAAAACATTAAGGTAAATAATAATAAAAATGTACTTAAGCCAATGCCAAGAATTTGAGTGCTTTTACTTAATAAGCGCTGCTTCATCATAAACAGTGTGAAAGGGATTAAACCTGAAAACTGTTGGGTGGTTTTTTCACCCAAAGTTAATACCAGCCAACTAATAGCAGCCATTAGCATTATGGTGATTAAAATGCTGCCAACTAACATTGAGGTTAATAAACCATTATCAGAATAATTAACTGCCACCAAAACAAGTACGGCGACAGCAGATATTTTTACTAGACCTAAAGAGATGCTTTTTTGATTTTGATGAAATAACTTAGATACAGATGTTTGACAAAGAGTTAACCAAACAGGGGAGTGAAAGACAGCAAAAAGTAATACGCTAGTCGCTATTGTTTTTACCGTTAGCCAAAGTTCAAATTGCCAAGTGATCTCGGCAAATGTTTCTGATAACCAGTTGACCACCAGCCAATGAAACACACCTGATAAAATGGCGACTATAGGTATCAACACTAAAATATTAATTAGCCATTTGAAAAGTGAAAGTTGTAATCCTGTCGCTTTTGAAGCACCTAAACTCATACAAATAGCGGAAAAATATTGTTCTTTTTTTAAATGAACTTGTGCTATTTGTTCAATAGCAATTGCAGCCATAAAAAATAAAATAATGGACGCTAAGCCTAGAAAGTTTTCAGTACGTTGCCAAAATAAAGCTAAGGGATGAGCACCTGATTTATGATGAATTTTTGCAGCTGGCAATTGCTCTTGTTGCCATTCAATAAGTTGTTTTATTTGATGCTTTTCAGCAGTAACAAGGTAGCGGTGTAGAATGAGGTCAGATGGAAAAGCCAACTTTTCCATATCCTTCAAATTTACGATAGCTCTCATTGCTACATTATGTCCTTCCATCAATCTATCCGGCTCATGAATCAGCACTTTGGAAACTGTTAGTGATTGTTTACCTAACTTGATTACGTCACCCATTGACAAAGTTAAACTGGCGAATAGTCGACTATCTAACCATATATTTCCTGCAATAGGCCCACCTTTAGTGACGGTTGCTGGGTTTTGTAACGAAGTTGATGTAAGTAGTTCCCCTTGTAATGGGTAATCATTCCCGACTGCTTTTAGCGTGGCACTTTGCCATTTGTCATTAAAGGTCAACGTGGCCTTAATTTGTAAAGTATTGACCACGTTTTCACTTAAACTTACCAATGATGTCAGCTGTTTATCGGTTAGCTTATCTTTTTGAGTTAATACCGCATCGGCGCCCAAAAGATTTTGCAAATTCCCTTGTAAGTATTGTTGAATGGTATTGCTTGATAGCGTTAAAGTGACAATGAAAACCATTAAAATGGCTTGCACCCAACGAAGCAACTTTTGATGAGGCTGGTGGTATTCTTGTACAAAGTAATGCCAAGCTAATTGCATATGATGGTTTAACATGATGCCACCTGCTGTGTTTCTACTTGTTGGTCATTAACTGAGCTAGTTGTTGGTGCTTTAGTTAATGTTCCATTGCTAAGGGAATAAATATTCTGCGCTTTACTTGAAAGTGTATGACTGTGAGTAACAATCACTAAACCTGCGTTATTTTCTTGGCAGCAGGAAAACAAAATATCGGAAATTTCAGTAGCATTGTGTTGATCTAAATTCCCTGTCGGTTCATCAGCAAAGATAAATTTAGGTGAGAATACTAGCGCACGAGCGATGGCTACACGTTGTTGTTCTCCGCCACTTAACTGTGATGGTTTATGATTAGCCCTATCAGATAAACCAACTTTTTCTAACCAATGCTGCGCTTTTTTAATCGCTTGCTTATCACCACGTAATTTCAAAGGCAAAGCAATATTGTGCAAAGCAGTTAACTCAGGCAGTAAATGGAACTGTTGAAAAATAAAACCAATGTCTGAACGTAAATTATCAAGCGTTGATATGTGATCACCGTTAATGAAGCTGCCTTGGCCTGTACTTGGTTTTTCTAACCCTGAAATCAGCATAAGTAAGCTCGACTTACCAGCTCCTGAAGGACCTGTTATCGCATAGGACTGACCTTGGTTTATTGATAAATTAAGGTTTTCAAATAAGGTAATAGTCGAATTGTTTTCTTCAGAAGCATTCTTTGTTGAAGAATTATTCTCAAATGATTGAGAAACGTTTTTTAATTCAATTGAACAAGACATAAAATTGCACCACAGTAGTCATTAGTGATGCCATGATATTTACCTTCCTGTGAAACGAATGTGAAATTTAAGAAAAATAACATGCAGGGTTTCATTTAAATTTAAAGGTTTGAAAGTTTTATAAGCCTTCTTTTAGCTATCGTTTGTTTTACAAACGATAGCTCTTCGCACAAAGCGGTTATTAATAATGGGCTTCACCCAACTGAACGAGGAGTTATTCTTAACTTACGGTTAATTTGCTCGCGCAAATCGTTTAGTTTTTCCTGATGTTGCTTTAATAATAACCTGAATTCAGGCTCTTTCTGCAAAGGTTGTAACAGATGATTATTCTCTAGTGACCACCATTCACTATCGTAAGTCTCGAGCCAGCCCATATCTAACGCCGTTGCCAAATGAAGTAATGCTTGAGGCGTGTTTTCTAACTGTGCATTGATTTCGGCCAAAGTGAATTCAGCTTGACCTTTATCAAACACCTTATCCTGTTTAAGAAATGTTTGAATTTTTTGCAATAGAATATGAGCGACTTCCTTTTCTTGTAAATTCGATAAAGTCACAGCGTACAACACCATCACTATATAATTATCTGCGGTGATATCATTTAGTTTGATGGATGCTGGATTTCGCCATTGTGGGTAAAGTTCTATCAAAGTATTTTTTGCGTTTTCAAATTTGTCTGTTCGAAATAGGGCAACAGCGAATTCGAATAAAACGCCTCGCTTGTTGGGGAATCTTAATACTCGGCGCTCTTTGATAGATAGTACTTTTTGTTCTTGTTTATTTACACCCAGATTAATCAAATTCATAGAGCTTGAAAAATGACCATGCTTTGGCCCCATGTTAGCTAAAATGTTGCTGGCGGCTTCGTTTGCGCCAATGCTCAAATAAGCTAAAACAAGCTGTTCACAATACTCATCACTAGAACAGTTGGTGAAAAGTTCAGAGTTTAAGGAGTGCCATTCAGCCATGGCAATAATTGATTTTTTGGTGTGTCTGAAAACATGGCTTGAATCAATCACATGTGAAAAATGATCCGGCTCTAATATTGAAGCACGCTGATACATTCTTTGAGCTGAATCTGGTTTGCCTATTGAGCCGAGATAAGAACTGAATGAACGTTTCAAGGAGCCTGACAAAGGATTAAGTGCAATCGCTTTATTCATGTGTTCAATGACTTGCGAACCCTCACCTAATCTTTTTAACAATTTGCTATACCAGTGGTGTGTAGTGGCATTATCATCTAATTCTAGTGACCGTAAGAAAGAGCGCTGTGCTTGTTCAACGAGTGTTGAGTCGCCAGTGGTAAACCCTCTTTCATAGTTAGCTTTGAGTGTCAGAATCATGCCGTTAGCAGCTAACGCTATTGGTGAGTTGGGTTCCAATACCAACGCTTTTTCTATATGAGGTAGTGATTTGTCTACCGCCTTCCTTTGACTCCAATTGGCATAGCGATGAAGACTGGCGTAAGTAATCGCTAACCCTACATGTGCATCAGCATAATCAGGTTCTAGCTCTAAACTGTGTTGAAAATAAGTTACTGCTTTTGAAAGAGACGCAGGGTTTCGTTGGCGCCAGTGATACTGCCCCATCAAATACCATTCATAAGCTTGGGCGCTAATTGCTTTGGTTGAAGTGGTATTAGAAGCGGGGTCTTTTGAAACATAACCCGGTTGAATTATTTCCTGAATAGCTGCACTGATATCGTCTTGTAGTTTGAATATATTTTCATTCTCACTATCAAAGGTTCTAGACCAGAGCTGTTGACCATCACTTGTGCTAAATATTCTGATATTAATGCGAACCTGCTCTCCCATTTTTTGCACGCTTCCATCGAGCAAAGCTTCTACTTGAAGTTCCCGACCAATTACTGATGCATTATATTTTCCGCGATAAGTGAAGGAAGAATATCGAGAGATGACTTTTAAGGAATTGGTTTGAGAAAGCTGATTGATGATGGCATCTGGCAATCCATCGGTAAAATGCTGATTATCCTGCTCTGCGCTCAAGTCATCGAAGGGCAATACCGCAATAGAGTTAATATTAAGTTGGCTAGCAGGTGAGCCTTTTTCTGCGGTGAAAAGATACAAGGCCAGACATGCCATCAATAAAATGGCAAAAACTCCAATTTGAACATTTAAGAATCCAATTTTCTTATTACTTACCTGTTCAGTACTCTCTACTTTTTTGACTTTAGCTATTAATAAGTAGCCTTCACCTGGCAATGTTTTGATATACGTTGGTTTGCGTGCATTATCACCTAGCGCTTTTCGAATTTTACTAATCGTGACCGATAAAATGTCATCCGTTACAAACCTATCTTTCCAGACATGTTCAATTATTTGCTCTTTCGTGACCTTCTTTCCTGCTTGTTGAATTAAGAACAACAATACTTGCATACTTTTATTATCGATGGAGAGAATATCAGCTTTATTCGTTATGCTATTACTCTGTGGGCAAATTATCCACGAATCCAGTTGATATTGCTGTTTATGTTCCAAGAATGTATCCGAAGGGGAAAGTTATTTTATTGTGGGGGGATTATACCTTCATCTATAAATACATGCTTTGTTTTTAACTTACTGACCTGTCGCTGGTCGCATAGTCGCAAAAGTGACTGAGCATTTTGCCGGAACTACCACCTAATATGAATGACTCAAAGTTGCGTCATATGGTCCGATTTAATTTCTTCAGTAATAGTAAATCTCTTTATGACTCGCTTTAATTGCTATAAACAGTTAAATAACACTTTCACGTTAGTTTGCTGATAAATAAAGATTAAATAGCAGCTGCTTGTGCTCAATCACCAAGATTTAAGAACATTTAAGAAGGTTTAAGTTGTTTTACACCACTCACCATTATACTTTTTCTCAGCTTTAACCCGTGTATGCGATATTTATATAAATTGGCTTTTAAGGGGAGCGCTGTGAAATGAACTCATCTCACTAACCGAACTTAGTTATAAGGCGCATATAGTTGTTTAATACTTTGAGGATACACATGAACACCGATTTAAAAATAAGAAATTTGATCGCCGTTGTTTTGTTAAGTTGTTTTTACGGTTCTGCAATTGCTGCAACAGAGAAAATCGTTAAGGAAAATAATGACCTCAATGGCCCTTATCTTGGTCAAAAAACACCAGGCTTAGTTCCTGAATTATTTGCTCCTGAAATTGTCTCTACAGAAGAGTATCTTGAAACTGTTGTTACGTTTTTACCAGATATGACAGAGCTCAGTTTCACGAGGTTTGATGGAGAAAATAGAAAGCCCACATTGTTTGTTATGCAAAGTCAAAACAATCGATGGAGCAGGAAGTCAATATTGTCATCCGATACAAAGAGATATGAGGAACGATTTAACCCTAGTGTGTCACAGATGAAAAGACATGAGATTTTCAAAGACATTCCCATTACAGGTTTCACAGTCTCCGCTAAAGGAACTTATTATTTTTACTTTATAGATTTTGAGAAAGACGGCATTGGCCATATGAGTTATTCACGTCGTATAAACGGTGAATATGAAACCCCTATAAAAATGAGCCAAGCGATTAACACAGGCAGGTACATTGCCCACCCTTTCATTGCGCCAGATGAGTCCTATTTAATGTGGGATGCTGAAAAAGAAGGCGAAAGTACTCCTGATATCTATATTAGTTTCAGGCAGAAAGATGGTTCATGGGGGGCAGCTATTAACATGGGAGATAAGATAAACACAGCAGCCTATGAGCAACGCCCGAGAGTGACACCCGATGGAAAGTATTTGTTTTTTTATAAAGGAGATAAAAAGTTTCGAGAAGATGGAAGTATTTATTTTTTAGGAAGCCCTTATTGGGTGGATGCTCAGTTTATTGAGACACTTAGACCCAAGCCATAAACCATAAATGTGTCTGAGTAGAGGCATTTACAATCAGGAAAACTATTATGACCAACAATTTAATTTTCAAAAGTATAATCGCTGCAGCTCTACTGGTTAGTACCAGTGCTTTTGCAGAACATAACAATAACAATGCACCTGTGGCGACAGTCGCTGAAATTGAAGGCTCTTTCAGGGATTTACCCAGTCTCAAGGAGGCCTTTTTTGATACAACTCCAGCAGACAGAAAAGATGGCTTAGCCGTTGGGAAATTGGGAGCTAATGGCGCTGATAAAGCAATGGTTTTACAGTGGACACAGGAGTTAGCAGATCAGAAACATGGCAAATACGATAGTCTACTTATAGCTAGCCAGGGTAAACTTGTTTTTGAATCCTATTATTTACGAGGTCGTGTCAATCTACCCCATTGGCAAGCTTCAGCCACCAAAGCATACACTACGTTGATTGTTGGTCGAGCAATACAACTGGGCTACCTGACAATGGCTGATTTGAACAAACCTCTGACCAGCTTTTTAAAAGGTCTAGATACTACAAAGTTTGTCGATGGTGTAGAAAAAATCACCCTTCACCAAGCGATGACAATGAGATCTGGACTTCGTTTCAGTGACGAACAGATGAAGAAATTCAGAGCAGATCGCGAACAGTTTAGTGGTCTCGCACAGGTTCAGGCTTTTCTTGAGCTTAGTAAACCTATCACGTTAGGGTCTCAGACCTTCAAATATCGAGGAACCGATCCGATAATGGTTATGCAAGTAATCGATGCTGTTGTACCCGGATCAGCTAAAGATTTTATTAAAAATGAACTCTTCGATAAGTTAGATATTAATAATTACACATGGCGAGATGACCTTAGTGGCCTACCATTTGGGGATGCTGGTTCAAACATTACATCACGCGATATGGTTAAACTGGGAACATTGGTTATCAACAAAGGACGATGGAATGACAAGCAACTTATTTCAGCGATGTTTTTAGCTAAAGCCACTAGCAACATAACTAAAGCTGCTGCAGATTGGCATCCAGATAGCTTTAATTATGGCTATTATTTCTATCAGACTAATATTGAATTCAATGATAAAAGCTATGATACCAATATTGTATGGGGCGGTGGTGGGCAACACATCGTAATAGTTGAAGAGCTTGATTTAGTTGTAGTAATTACCGGTCATGACAGAGAAGATATAATTTTTACTCAAATTGCAGAAAGAATCATACCCGCATTTGTTAAATAAGTAATAGACTGCTTAACATGGACAGGTTATTTAGTTAACTGTTACATGCTCCTACCTTTATCAGTGAACACACTACTAAGGACATCTTAATGTGACAATTGTGAGCGGCTTCAGAGGCTCACAATTGTCGTTGATAGTCCAAAGACTATTATTTGATTTGTGGTAATAACAGTGGATACCACCGACTCATAACATCTCTAAAAACTAGCTAAATTAAAGACACTTTAACAATTTTTCTCCATTTCACCTTTATTTCACAATAAGACGAATACCATCTCATTTTATTCAAATATTATCTTTCTAGAAGGCAAAAAAACGATGAATAAGTGTTGGTTGAACTTAAGTTTATTAATACTCTGTTATGGCTCTATTTTCACTGCCGCCGCCAATGAAAATAGAGCTGAGAAACTTTTATCTATCAAGGAAAAAATTAATCAAGCGATTATAAAAGTTGAACAGACACAGAGAGAGCTTTGGTCTTACACCATTTCTCGTTATGAAGACGAAGAAGGAGAAGTATCAAGCAGTATTGAGCAATATTCCCCACTTGCAAATTCCGACACTGGTGAACGATGGCTGCTTAAACGAATTAATGGACAATTGCCGACAAGAAAACAAATTAAGCGTTTTGCTAAAAAGAAAACAAAACAAAGCACCAAAGAGGAGCAAGGACAAAATATACAACTCCCATTACGTAAGCTTATTAATTCTGATAGTTTGTCCTTAGTTTCTAATGACGATAAAAACATAGTTATGGGATTTAACGTTTATATCAAGAAGCTGGGGGAGGATGCTATTGGTAAGTTACAAGGAGAGTTAACTTATCAGAAAGAGCAGAAATTCATTGAAAAAATATCAGTTTGGAATAATGCAGACTTTTCCCCGATGTTTGCCGCCAAGATCACTGATTTAGCGATAACGATTACTTTTTTACAAATTAATGGCGCAGTACTAACCAAGCAAAATGAAATGAGAATGAAGGGGAGCTTTGCTTACTTTACTGAAATCAATGAAACCTCTTTAGATAGCTTTTCTGATTACCTTTATCAAGATAAGAAAGCAATTCAAGGCAAGTAAATGAGAGTGAGCAACATTATTTCACATTGACTTCACATCTCGATAGGTAAGCTAGTTTTAAACTTTATGAGGAAAGCGCATGCTAAAGAAATATCCGAAAACCAAAATCACCTTAGTCAGCCTGATGGGGTTGATTATTATATTAGTGGCCTTTGTCTTCTGGTTAAGAGGTCTTATCCCTGCTAATACTATTCAAAAAGACCTTACAATAACCAAACCACAAGAGCTTGTTTATCTATCAGAGGGGGTAAAAGAACATCGAGGAAAGATACTTGCCGTGGTAACCAGTACCGACATTATGGGGGCTAGTGGCAAAGTTACCGGATATGAATTAACTGAATTGGCTCGCGCTTATTATGTTTTTAAAGCGAATGGTTTTGATGTTGATATTGCAAGCCCTAAAGGCGGCAAACCACCTGTGGTAATAGATGACGATGATATGGGTAAGTTCGATTATGCTTTTTTGAATGATACTATCGCTCAGCAAAAGGTCGATCATAGCATTGCCATGGCTGATGTTGACGCAACTCAATATCAAGCTGTTTATTTCGTCGGTGGCAAAGGCGCGATGTTTGATTTCCCAGAGAATGCAGCAATCAAATCATTAGTGAGTAATTATTATCAATCGGGAAAAGTGGTGGGGGCTGTATGTCATGGACCTGCTGCATTGGTTAATGTCACCTTAGATGATGGCACTCCTTTATTAGCCAATAAAACAGTGGTCAGTTTTACTAATGAAGAAGAGTTTTTACTCATACCTGATGCTAAAGAAATTTTTGGCTTCTTATTACAAGATAAATTAATTGAACAGGGAGCTAACTTTGAAACCGGTTACGTATATTTAGACAACATGGTTCAAGATGGCAATTTAGTTACAGGGCAAAACCCTTGGTCGGTATGGTCAGTTGCAGAAGCTATGATTGAACAATTGGGTTATCTCCCCGTTAAGCGCCAGAATACCTCTGAAGAAAACACTATCGATATATTAATAGCTTATGAAGAAAAAGGTATTCAACAAGCTAAAGCGAAAATAACATCTATGTTAACCAGTGATGAGCAATCCTTTGATCGAATATTACTGGTTGTACACACTATGGTTTATGCAATGCAATGGGAAATCGGCAAATCTATTGACGTGTTACGTTTACTTTCTTTTGCTGATAATGATTAATCGTCTGGTAGTTACTTTAAGCATCAAGTTAAAGAAATAAAAGAAAAGGAATGAAATATAGATTGATTTAATCATCCATTACATTGATGTAAAACCTTACATGGAAATTTCAGCTATCTGATATAGAAATGAGCTTATGCTTACTTTTGTGAGGCTAAGGGCGACGGTTAGCCCTTGGCTTTTTATTTGCTAAAAGTGAACTTTAAATTAACGTTGTTAGAATAATTTGAATTGTTTAAGTTCTCTACTAAGTTTATTGATAAGAATATAGTCATTAAATAATGGACTTACATTGCACTCGGTACTTAACAAATTTATATTTTTAGTATTGTTATCATCCGCTTATTGCTTTGCAGTTGATAATAAGACGTTATCATTGCGTGTGGTAACGGAAGACATGCCGCCGTACAACTATATTAACCAACAAGGAACGTTAGATGGGATTTCTAGCTTAATTGTTAATGAATTACTTAAAAAACTTGGCACTAAGCAGAAAATAGAAGTTTTACCTTGGGCTAGAGCATTTAGAGTTGCGATGAGTGAGCCTAACGTATTGATATTTTCTATTTTAAGAAATCAAAAAAGAGAAGATAAATTTCATTGGCTGTCTCCAATCTTCCCTGTAAAAATGAGTTTGTTTTCATTATCACATAACAGAAATATCAGTATTGAAAATTTAGAAGATATTAACCGGCAAACAATTGGCGTATTAAGAAATAGCTCTTATGTTAACTTTCTTTTATCTCACGAGAATATTGACGATTCGATTATCGTTAAAGGAGTGGTTTATGAGCAATTATATAAAATGCTGCAACATGGGCGAATTGAGTTATTATTAGCTCCTGCTCAAGTTGTTCACTTCCTCGATAACAAATTCTCTACCCAAAGAAAGCTTAAACCCGTCGTTAGTTATAAGTTACCTCTTCTACAAGGGAATCAGATATATTTAGCATTAAGTAAACAAACATCACTCACTACTGTTAAATTGATCGAGAGAGAGCTTGTTACCGTGTTGCAAAGCGACAAAATAAAACAAGCTATTAAGACGTTCAATAGGTCAAATTAGTCATGGCTATTTGAAACAATTCTCCTGCCGACACCGATATATTTTTCAATAATCTTACGATACTCTTTATCTTTCTTGAATTTAGCTAAGTGTTGATTGAAGCTATCCCTTAATGCGGCATTATGGAAGCCTACGTGGGCAGCAACCGAAGGTATTAACATATGAGATGATATTTGTATTGAGTTTTTATTCTTCATTGCACTTTGTTGTAAAAAGTAATAAAAAATATAGTAATCAAGTATTACCACATCACAGCGTCTTTTAAGTAACATTTCAGGAAATTTAGACATACCGTGCACTTCTCTATAGTTTTTACTATCCTGAGATAATGAAAGAAATTCATCGCCAAAATAACCGGATGCTCCTTGAAAGGTTAGAATATTTTTATCGAATAAGTCACTCACCCTTTTTATTCTTAGCTGATCTGCACTACGACTAAAAATCGTCGGTTGATAATTAATAATGGCTTCTGAAATAAAAAGTTTATCACTGTCTTGTTCAAAAAAGGTTGGTAAAAATAAATCTGCTTTTTTCTCTATGACTTGTTGCTTTCCTCTGTTTAACGGCATGATTTCAATGGTAATGTCATAAGACATTTTTGCTAAAACAGCTTTAGTAATATCGATATCAATACCGCTCTTTGATGAGGCGATAATATGTGGAGGGGCGTCGTCTGTGAGTAATAATAATTCTTTAGCTTGTATTGGCGTGATTTCAATAATTAAGCTAGTCGTTATCAATAATCTTAATACATATTTAAAAAGCAAGAGCGTATATCCTTTTGATTTTAAAAATGAGTTCTCTTTATAGCTAAGGTTATCTTTATTGATAAAAAGTATAATTGTCTAGAGAAAAAAAGCACGATCATTTTGCTTTTAAAAACTTTATATTTTTAGACTAATTCTCTTTTAGACTGTTATGATGCCTTTTTAATATTTTAAGTTATTTTAAAGGCTATTCATGTCGTCAGCACCACTATCATCACTAGAACGAATCACTATTGAACCTGAATTTAAAGCAACTGCCTGTGTTATTTGGTTACATGGTTTAGGAGATTCTGGCGCTGGTTTTGCTCCGGTTGTTCCTGTATTAGGTTTACCAAAAAATCATAGTATTCGCTTTATCTTTCCGCACGCTCCTGAACAAGCGGTAACTATTAATCAAGGTTATGTCATGCGCTCTTGGTATGACATTAAGAGCATGGACTTACATAATCGTGCCGATATGGCGGGTGTACTTGAGTCAGAAACTGCGGTTTGTAAGTTAATAGAAGAGCAAATAGCTGCAGGTATTCCAGCCAATAAAATAGTATTAGCAGGCTTTAGTCAAGGTGGTGTTGTGAGTTTGTTCACAGGACTTAGATTTGAGCAAGCACTTGCGGGTATTATGGGATTGTCATGTTACTTGCCAAATGCAGATAAACTTCCTGAGCAATTAAGTATTGCTAATAGTGATACACCAATATTGCAACATCACGGTGAACAAGATGATGTTGTACCTGTAACGGCAGGAAAAATGGCGAATGATTTATTATTAGCTCAAGGTTATAAAACGCAATGGCAAACTTATCGTATGCCGCATAGTGTTTTACCTGAGCAGTTAGTCGAAATTGGTCAATGGTTAACAAGCAGACTCATCTAACGAGAGATTTTCATCATGATACTAGCCATAGACCAAGGAACCACTGGAACGACTATCCGTATAACTGATCGCGTAGGAAAAGTAGTCGGTCGAGCCTATGCTGAGTTTGGTCAAATCTACCCTCAAGCGGGTTGGGTAGAACATGATGCAGAAGAAATTTGGCAAGTTACTCAAAAAGTAATAATTGAGGCACTTGCAGACGCAAATCTTAAAGCTAACGAACTCAGCTGTATTGGCATTACCAACCAAAGAGAAACCACGGTTGTTTGGCATAAAGAAACCGGAGAACTGCTTCATAATGCTATTGTTTGGCAATGTCGCCGCTCAGCTGAGTTATGTGAAAAAATCAAACAACAAGGTAAAGAGAAGTGGCTACAACAAAAAACAGGGTTGTTAGTAGATGCTTATTTTTCAGCGACCAAGTTGCAGTGGCTCTTTAATGAAAAACCCGTATTAAAAGAACTTGCTGAACAAGATAAATTAGCTTTTGGCACAATAGACACTTGGTTAATGTGGAAGCTTAGCGGCGGTAAAGCGCACTTAACCGATCATACCAATGCCTCGCGTACTATGCTTTACAATATTCATAACCAAGATTGGGATGATGAACTTCTTGATTTTTTTTCCATCCCTCGCAGTATGTTACCTGAAATAAAATCATCAGCAGGATTGTTTTGTCATAGCGAGGTTACTGGTTTTCTTGGTGCAGATATTCCAATTACTGCTGTGGTTGGTGACCAACAAGCGGCGTTGTTTGGTCAAGGTTGTACCCAAGCAGGCATGGTGAAAAACACCTATGGTACTGGGTGTTTTATGTTGATGTATACTGCAGATAAAGCGCCTATTTCTAAACAGGGCTTACTAACCACCATCGCTTGTGATCAATATGGACAACCCGCTTATGCGTTGGAGGGGGCAGTGTTTATTGCTGGCGCGGCAGTACAATGGTTAAGAGACCAATTACAGATTATTGATAGCGCAGCTGAAACCCAAGCTTTAGCGTCAAGTGTCACTGATAGCAATGGCGTGGTTTTTGTGCCAGCATTTTCTGGTTTAGGTGCACCATATTGGGATATGCAGGCCACAGGGCTGATCACAGGTTTGACTCAAGGCTGTACTAAGGCACATTTGGTTAGAGCAACACTCGAAGCTATCGCTTTTCAAAGTGTTGATGTTTTACAGTTGATGCAAAAAGAAAGTCATTTAAACATTACTCATTTAAAAGTTGATGGTGGAGCGAGTGCTAATGACTTTTTGATGCAGTTTCAAGCTGACTTATTGGCTATTTGTTTACAACGACCTGATAATATTGAATCAACGGTATTAGGCGCAACGATTCTAGCAGCCATTGGTGCAGGAGTTTGGCAGGTTGACAATCTACCTAAAGCCATTATTGGCTCAATAGTTGAATTTTCCGGTAATATGCCTAATGAAAAAAGAGCAAGTTTACTAAATGCATGGCATCAAGGCGTTGAGCAATGTTTGCAGAAATAATGCAATGCCAGAGCTCAACCAGTTACTTAAACGACACAACTTAAATCAGTAAAACTAAATAGGCTCGTTAGCTTCACTGATACGCAAAAGTCGTTCTTGCTCTTCTTCAAAAGCGGCTTTAATCTCTTCAATGACGGTATTAACATCAGCGGAGACATTACTTTCTTCAAATAAGCCGGTGAGTTTAGTTTCAGGGGTTAATTCAGCTTTCTCATATAAGGCCCACATTTCTTGTGCGTATTTACTTTGGGCTAATTGAGGGGCGAATTGGGCGTAATAGTTAGTCATGTTATCGACATCCCTGATTAACATGCTTTTAGCATTGTTATTGGCAGAGGCGTCTACGGCTTGTGGTAAGTCAATGATCACAGGACCATATTCATCAACCAAAACATTAAACTCTGATAAATCACCATGAACAATACCAGCACATAGCATTCTCATAACATAGATCATTACTAATTGATGGTCTTCGATAGCTTGTTCAGCAGACATCACTACATCGTTTAAGCGCGGTGCCACATCGCCCGCTTCATCGGTGATCAGCTCCATTAATAGTACACCTTCAAAACAGCCATACGGTTGAGGCACTCTCACACCTGCGATATCTAAGGTATATAGCGCTTCAACTTCGGCATTTTGCCATGCTTCTTCTTGCTGATTTCTACCATACTTTGAGCCTTTTTCCATCGCTCGAGCGCGACGACTATTACGGCTCTTTCTACCTTCTTGGTATTGCGCAGCTTTTTTAAAACTACGTTTATTAGCTTCTTTATAAACTTTGGCACAGCGAACTTCTTCACCGCAACGAACGGTAAATACAGTAGCTTCTTTGCCACTCATCAGTTGGCTAAGTACTTCATCAATTAAGCCGTCATCTAAAAGCGGCTGTAGGCGTTTTGGTGTTTTCATTGCGCCGTTATACATTAGTTTGGCTCAGGATGAAATATAAACAGTAAATTAGTCTGTACATCATATTAAAATTTCAGCATGATCTTTATATTCTTAATAGGTAAAGTTACCGCTAATTTATGTCAATTAGTCGATCTCGACTTGATCGTTGTATCAGTAAAGTCTGTAGTATAAATCGTAAAGAAGTTCGACTACTTGTTGCTAAAGGGCTTATTACTGTTGATGGCGAAATAGCCACAGGGGTTGAGCAATTAGTTGATAAGTTTACACATATCGCTTTAAATGGTGAAATAATACAAGCGAATAAAGCCAGCTATATAATGCTGTATAAGCCTGTCGGTGTGGTGTGTGCAACTAGAGATAAGCAGCATGAAACTGTATTAGATCTAATTGAGCATCCAGATAAAGGTAGTCTGCATATTGTTGGTAGATTAGATTTAAATACTTCAGGCTTAGTTTTATTAACCAATGATAGTCGTTGGTCAGAAAGGTTGATGTCGCCTGAGCATAAAGTTGAAAAACATTATCGAGTGACGTTGAAAAATAAGCTTGCCAGTGAATACATTGATGCGTTTGCCAAGGGGATGTATTTCTCGTTTGAAGACATTACCACTCGGCCAGTAAAGCTCAAAATTATTTCTGACTATATTGCAGATGTATACTTAACTGAAGGACGTTATCATCAAATAAAGCGGATGTTTGGTCGCTTTCGAAATCCTGTTACTGCTTTACATCGTTGTGCTATTGGTACTTTATTATTAGATGAGGCATTAGGTTTGGGACAAAGTCGTGAACTCACTATTGTTGAAGTGGGTGATATTTTTTCAGGAAAACCTAATTAGCAACATTTTTTAATTGTTGTTGAGCTTGCTCAGTAAAACCATCAAAGTGTACTTCACTCATACCTAAACGTTGGAAGAACTTCATAAACGTCGCATAGTCATCTTGAGTAAAGTCATCATCGTTTAGCGTCATTAAACCATCTATATTGGCGTTATCACCATTAATACAAACACTAGCAATTGCATCATAAGGTTGGCCATATTGATTAACTCGTAATGCCCGAATGTTTTTAACTTCAAAAATCCATTCATCCAGTTGAATATAACGCGGCATAGTATCTTTCTTTGTTCTTACTTTGGCTGAAGCAGCTGTTTGTAATAAAGGCTCAAGGCTAGTCTGGTGTTGTTGCATAATTTTTATCATTTGATACATGAAGATTAAAAAAGGCCGATCACATGGTTGGGAGATCAGTGATCGGCAAAAATAGAGTTGGTATTAGCCAAACTCAAAACAAGTACTAGGGAATAGTTGCTTATTTCATTGGTTAAAAATTATTTATTTTTAACGAGTAAATTTTTATCTGTTTTTATCTTGGCTAAAAAAGCACTAAGTTCTTCTTCACTGATGGCAGCATCATTATTAGTGTCAATTTTTTTGAAAGCATTATGTAGTTTTTTATTACCACTCACATTAATTTCGGCTTCACTGAGCTGGCCATTTTTGTCTTGGTCAAATTGTGCAATTAATTGCGTTGATGAAACTTGTTTAACAGCGATTTTGGCTTGGCTAATATCATTTGCATTGGCGAATGGTGAAGTTAATGCGGCGATAGTGACAAGCAAAGTAACTTTTTTCAGACTGATATTATTCATGTTTACACCTTTGTATGTTTAGAGGAACAGTTAACGTATTTACCGTTCAAATTTTATGTATTCAATTCAGTTGATTGCATAAGCCATACCAAACTTTCAAGGTGTTGATTTTTATGTTGTTTCTTGTTTTATACAAGATTGTAAAACTATATTGTGTCGCTAATAAGCAACACAATAGTTTTTTGGAAAAAAAATATACGTAAAGGTCATAATTACTTTGTAAAAAACTTATTATTAATTAAATGGTTAGTCTTTGTTTTTTACATGATAAAGGTTGTCGTCAATAAGAGACACTCTTGCTATTTTTGCTTAAAAGCTATAAAAAGGCTGAAGATTCACTGGTATAATTATTAGCATTCATTTGAAAATTAAAATATTCACAGCAAACTTCAACAAATTAATGAGGTTTGAGACATTCTCAATTAAAACACTTACATTGCTTGGTTTTAGTTTGGTTGCCTTGCCACTTATCGCCGCGCTTATTTACAGTGCGGCACAAGTCGACCAACTCGCTAAGCAAGGAGAGAATGCGGTTTTTGATAGCGCTCAATTATTGACGTTGAGTCGTGTATTAAGTGACAACCTCAATCAAATGGAACGTTATGCCAGTCAATATGTGATCTTATCTGAGCAGGATTTATTAGGTCATTATCTTAGTCAAGAACAGCAAGTGTTAACAGTGCTTAATGCGCAGAGTAATTTATATCAAGACAGCCAACTACTTATCTTGAAAGACGAATTATTGCATAAGTTGATTGTTGTACAGTTATTGATTGCCAAGCATAATTCTATAGCGCTTTCTTTAGAATCACTTCAAAGCCACTTTCGCAATCTTGTGCAAATTAATCGAAATATCAGTATCCGTATTAATGAACTAGTTAGTTTACAAGCGCAGCAAGTGAAAGAGTCTGCGGTTGATGTTCGCAAAACCTTATTAAATAGCTTGTTTATCATTCCAGTGATCCTTTGTGTTGCGCTATTTTTTATTGTGCTTATCACGAAACCTTTGAAAAAACTGACAACAAAAATTCAAGGTTTAGAGCAAGGGGATTTCGATAAAGAAATTGTTTTACAGAGCTCGCCAGAAATTAACGAAATTGTTTATGCTTTAGAATTGATGCGTACCCGTTTACATGCGTTAGAGTTACAAAAATCTAGCTTTATCCGACATATTTCACATGAGTTAAAAACGCCACTAGCAGCTATCCGTGAAGGGGCAGAATTACTCTATGATCATAGTGTTGGTCAGCTTAATGATGATCAACAAGAAATCAGTCATATCATTCGCAGTAGTGTTAATCGATTACAACGTTTAATTGAAGACTTGCTTAACTTTAATATTATTTTGGACTCAACTAGTTTACAAGATTGTCAACAGATTGATATTTCTAAGCTTATTAGGGCGGTGACTAGTGAAAATAGCTTAGCGATTAAACGGAAAAAACTACAAGTGACTTATAGTGCTAGTGAGCTTGAAGTGCGTTGTAATGAAAAGCAGCTCTCAGTGGTGATTGATAATATTCTTTCGAATGCCATTAAGTATTCACCTATTGGCGGTAAAATCTCAATTGATATCCGTAAAGCCAATAAGCAGTTAATTTTGACTATTGCTGACCAAGGAACAGGAATTGCTGAGGAACATGTTAAACAAATCTTTGATGCTTTTTATCAAGGGAAAGCGCCACAAGACAATCAAATCAAAGGCAGTGGTTTAGGACTGACTATTGTGAAGGAGTTATTAATGCGGATAAATGGCTCAATTAAAGTTATCTCTCAGACACAAGCACCAAGCGGTACTTGTATTGAAATTAATTTACCCGATGGAAATAGGTAAGGAGACGTTAATGATGAAAATTCAAAGTATGCCAGGCTGCTTTTCGAACAAAGCAATTAAGTTAGTATGCCTGAGTTTGACAATACTCATCATGAGTGGTTGCCAATTAGTGAGCTCACCAATTAACTCAACTAGCTCCTATGGTCAATATTATTTGTGGTTGAAGGGGTTAACTGCTGAGGAGCTAAAGCAAGAAGTCAGCCGTCAAAAACAAAGTCAATCAATGGGGAATGTTCAAGCTAAAGAATTTCTCTTATTACTGCATAGTCTGCCAAATTCTCCTGTTTATAATGCTTATACCGCAAAGTCTATTTTGAATGAGTTACATAGTCAGCAAATTGAAGCCCAATATGTCCCAAAAAACTTAGCGTTAATGACATTATTAAAAGACCAATTAAATCAGCAGCTTTTTGCCTTAGAAAAATTAAAAAACAAATCAGCGCTGCTCGTTAGTCGTCAAAACGAAATACAACAAGTTAAACAAAGCAGTGAACAACAAGCGTTATTGATCAAACAATTAAAACAACAGATCACTCAGCTTAAAAAAATTGAAAAAAACATCAATGAACATGGGAACTAATAGTAAAGGTATGACTGAAGATAAAAACAAAATACTGATTGTTGATGATGACCCGAGTTTATTACGATTATTAAGTATTCGTTTAACGGCGGCAGGGTATGAAGTGGAATCCGCCGCTAATGCGAAAATAGCACTCGGTATATTAAAAAGTTTTCTGCCTCAGTTAGTGATCAGCGATTTAAAAATGGATGGCATGGATGGCATGGCATTATTTGAACAGGTGCGTCAGCAACACCCTAATATGCCCGTTATTATTATGACAGCTCACGGCACTATTCCTGATGCAATTAATGCTACCAAACAAGGTGTGTTTAGCTTTTTAACTAAACCATTTGAAAGTAAAGAGTTATTAGAAACCGTACAACAAGCGATTCGACTACAACCAACGGATGCTAAAAGTGCTTTGCAAAATGAAGGTTGGCGAGAAGATATTGTTAGTAGAAGCATGGTGATGGAATCGTTGCTTCAGCAAACAAAGCAAGTAGCGCAAAGCGATTTTAGTATTTTAATTCATAGTCAAAGTGGCACCGGCAAAGAGCTGCTGGCAAAAGGTATTCACTTAGCGAGTAGTCGAAAAAACAAACCTTTTACTGCGATTAATTGTGCTGCCATTCCTGAGCAATTGTTAGAGTCTGAGTTGTTTGGTCACTGTAAAGGCGCTTTTACAGGGGCAGAAAGAAATCATGTTGGCTTATTTCAAGCTAGTGATGGTGGTACATTATTTCTTGATGAAATTGGTGATATGCCAATGAGCTTTCAAGTGAAGTTACTGCGAGTATTACAAGAAAAAGAAATTCGACCTGTTGGTAGTACTAAATCAATAAAAGTTGATGTCAGGATTATTGCTGCTACTCATAAGAACTTGCAACAAGCGATTGTTGATCATTCTTTCCGTGAAGATCTATATTATCGATTGAACGTAGTAGAACTGGTTTTGCCACCTTTAGCAGAGCGCTTGGAAGATATTCCATTATTGGTGCAATTTTTTCTGAATAAAGCCAGTGCTCAAGCGAGCCATAAAATTAGTGGTTTTTCTCCTGAGGCAATGGAATTACTCATTTCTGCCCCTTGGCCGGGGAATATCAGACAGTTGCAAAATGTGGTTGAGCAAAGTGTCGCCCTCAGTAATGAATCAATTATTAGTTTAGCGTTAGTTAAGAATGCCTTACGTGACGAAAGTACAATCTTACCCTCCTTCGCTCAAGCGAAAGATAAGTTTGAGCGAGACTACTTGGCGAAATTGTTACAAATTACCGCAGGAAATGTTTCTCAGGCTGCTAAAATAGCGCAACGCAATCGAACTGAGTTTTATAAATTACTTAATCGTCATCATTTGAGTGCAGAAGCTTTTCGAGAAGCTTAGCTGTTAACTTCTTTAAATAGAAGAATGATGAACTTTTTTAGTTTGCTCAGTTCAAATCATAAAATTGATAATCCTAAAGGAATAAAATGAATTATCCCGCAAAACTACTTTTGGCTTGCCTGAGCGTGACTTTCATATCGCCTCTGGCTTTGGCTAAGAAATCGACAAAATTACCTTTTGATAAACAACAAATAAATGTTGAACAAGATATTACCGGTAAATTGTTGTATTTAAATGATGAAAATAAAGATGCAGATTTATTGATCCAACAAGATGAACACTTTGCTTATTACCCAAATATTGCCACGGGAGGTTTATTAAAAGAAGGTCAACAAGTTGATATTCCTCAACAAGCCCAGTTTTATAATAAAGGCAGGTTAGCAGGGGAAGCAAAAGAGGTTTTATTTTATTTAACTGCTGATAAGGTGATGGCGTATAACTTCACAAATAAAACGACTCAAGAGTTATTCAGTGTTGACAGCTTTTATCATTACCAACAAGAGTACAAAGTTAAATTTAGCGACTTTGTTTTTGATGCTAATGGTGACGGTTTAAGTGATGTTATTACCTACAGTCTCGATGCCAGTCATTTGTATCTGCAAAATAAACAAGGTGAATTTGTTCATCAAACATTGAATATGTCGCCAAGAGTGAGCCGTTCTTCAAAAGGTTTAACTTTCTCATCTTATACTATGCATCATATTGATATTAATGGTGATGAGAGAAAAGACATCAGTTTTCAAGTAGATGACCAGCTACTTGCTTTTGTTCAACAAAGTGACGGCAACTTTGCTGCTGATGCAACAAAGGTTGCACTAAACGCGGGCATACTGAGTGCGTTAAGTTATGAAAAATTAAAAAAAGCATCGACTGAAAAAATTGCACGAGTGAATATTGAAGCTATAGAAGATTTGAATAACGATGGCATAGTAGATTTGATCACTAAAGAGAAAATTAGATCAGGCATGATGTCATTTGAAAATGAGTTGATGATACGATTTGGTTATTTGGAGAAAGGGCTATTAAGCTTTCATCAAAAAGCAGATGGAAAAGCCACCTTTAAAGGAGAAGGAGACCTTACTTTTAAAGATATCAATAATGATGGCTTAAAAGATTACTATTCAACGAGTGCTGAAGTGGGATTAGGCATGTTAATGTCAGCAATGTCTGGTTCTGTGGATTTAGATGTTCGTTTTTATTTAATGGATAATGCTGGTAAATACAGTAAAAAGCCTGCCTTTGAAAGCGAAATAGAAGTGGCTATTAGTGACGATAGCAGTGCTATGGGCCTAAACCAAGTTGAGGACTTTAACGGTGATGGTTTACCTGATTTAGTGATACAAACTGATGATGATGAATTCAAAATATTTCACGGTGGCAGTAAGAAAGTCTTCGCTCGACGAGGCACTAGTTATGATATTGACATGCCAGTTAAAGGACGAACTGAAGTGAAAGACTTTAATGGTGACGGTAAAGCTGATTTGTTGTTTTTACATGGTAAAAAATATGACAGTGATGATGAAAAGTATATAGGAAAAGATCAGCTGATTTTATGGCTATCAGCCGAGTAGAAACATTTACCCAATAATATAATAAATCAAAAAAGAAGCCGTTTAGCTTCTTTTTTGATTTTTAGCAATCCTTTCACATAACAAATTAATATTACGAAAAATCGTATAAGTGCTAATATTTTAATTACAAACAATAATTTATGCTTATTTGTATAATTTAAATGTGCAATAAAGTTGTGTTTTAAAACTGGAGTTCAAAATGATCAAAAAATTAGCTTTGACATGTCTTTTTGCAGCAATACCAACAATGAACGCGCTCGCGGCTAATAATGCACATCATTACCCGGCCATTTTTATTGGCACAACAACGGCTGATAGTAAGAGTGAATTTTCATATGGCTTTGAGTATGAATATAAATTTAATAAGTTATGGGGTGCAGGTGTTGTTTATGAAAAAACTGATGATGCACATCATGGTGATGGTGTAGATGTTTACTTAGCGTCAGCTTATTTGCATCCTTGGAAAGATTTACGTATTGGTGCCGGTTTTGGTAAAGAGAAGGTAGGAGGTCATCATAGTTTTACCGAAGATCTAGCTAGAATTTCCGTTAGTTATGATTTTCATTTTGCAGGTATAGGTGTTGCTCCAACACTGGCTGTTGATTTTGTAGATGGTGAAACTGCAACCGTAGCTGGTGTTGCATTTGTTTTTGCTTTTTAGTTGGACACTTTTAAAAATTTATTAAAAGCCAATACATGATTTATTTTGTATTGGCTTTTTATTAAATAAATGTATCACAGCTATATATGGATTTATAACCAAGCAAATAGAAAAATCCTTTTTGCTATGGTAAAGTGTCGCGCGATTAATGGTGGCTGTGTGTTTTACCTATAGGTATGAACATAAAACAGCCTTAAAAGGGAATGTGGTGTTGTTTTAATAAACATAAGTCCACAACTGTTCCCGCAACTGTAATTAGAGCCTAGCTCTATAAGTCAGGAGACCTGCCATTAGTTATTTTCAGAAAGAACATATAACCGTGCGGGTAACATGGTGGGTTTATCAATAATTTGCACATAGCTACAGCTGTGGGTAAGTTTCACCTTCCTCTGCCACACGTTAAATAAACTCTATTTAATATTGAGAATATTAGTGTCGGCAATTGAATTACAAGCGAACAATATTACCTGGCAGGTTGATAATAAGGTCATTGTTGATCAAATATCACTATCGCTTGAAAAAGGTGAAACCTTAGGCATTGTTGGCCCAAATGGCTCTGGTAAAACTTCATTACTTAAATGTTTGTATCACGAATATTCCTTATCAGCAGGAGAGGTAAACCTTGCTGGAAAACCACTTAATCATTTTAATCGTAAAGAAATTGCAAAAATAATTGCGGTAGTAAGCCAGCATCATGATCCTGTGTTTAGTTTAACGGTGTTCGATATTGTACAGATGGGCTTGATCCCACATAAAAGTTTTTTTGAACAAGACTGCAGTGAAGATTGGCAGTTGATTGACATGGCATTAAGTAAAGTTGACTTGATTGATCAAAAACATCAGATTTTCAGTACGTTATCTGGTGGTGAACAACAACGATGTTTAATTGCTCGGGCAATCGTTCAACGCCCGAAAATAATGATCATGGACGAACCCACCAATCATCTTGATGTTTACTATCAACATCAAATTTTAACGTTGGTTAAAAAATTAAAGTTATCACTGATTATCACTATTCATGATTTAAACTTAGCTGCGCAATATTGTGACCGATTATTATTGCTTTCGGCAGGTAAGGTGATTGCGCTTGATACACCAAAACAAGTACTTAACAGCACGTTACTAAAGCAGGTATTCAAGTTAAATTGCCAGATTGATGAAAATCCTTTTACTGCTAAACCTAGAGTAACATTTGCTGGTGGTCATACTTAACATGAAAACTAAATTAGCTTTTTTCCCAGCCTTAATCATATTAACCCTTTTGGTATTAATGTCCTTAATATTGTCAATGGGTTTTGGTACGGCTGAATTGGGTTATCAAGCTGTTTGGCAGTGTTTAACCGATGAGTGCCAGCGTAATATTTACCAAACCATTTTAATTGATATTCGTTTACCTCGAGTATTAATGGGATTTTTAGCCGGTTTTGCTTTAGCTGCTGCGGGGGCATTAATGCAAAATGTTACTCGTAACCCGTTAGCCGACCCTTATTTATTTGGCATTGTTGCTGGTGCTGGATTAGGTGCAACGGTATCCCAGTTTTTACCTGAGCCATTGCAAGCGTTTGGTTTGCCGTTATCAGCTTTTATTGGTGCTTTATTTGCGGTGGCAATAGTGGTGATGGTACTAATGCACAGTAATTGGCGTCGCATTGAGCACTTATTGCTTGCCGGTGTTGCCGTATCATTTTTATTAAGTGCACTTACTAATTTCATTCTTTATTTTGGTGATGCTTTTGAAACTAACCGCGTTATATTCTGGTTAATGGGATCACTCGCTCGCTCTGATTATCAATCACTGATGTGGACGTTACCAGTGGTAACTATTGGTTGCTTTATCGCTTTGCTTTATTCACGTCAGTTAGATGCGTTGCTATTGAGTGATGAAAGTGCCAAAACTTTGGGTATAAATGTTAATCAATTACGACTGATTATCTTAGTTGTCTGTGCAGCAATGACAGCGGTGATTGTTTCTTATTGTGGTGGTATTAGTTTTGTAGGTTTGATGATCCCACATATTGTTAGGCCATTTTTTGGCCTAACCAATGCTAAGTTATTAGTTGCTTCAGGTTTGTTAGGTGGTTGTTTTTTAGTGTGGGTTGATGTGGTATCTCGCACTATTTTAACCGGACAAGAAATTCCTTTAGGTGTCATTACCTCGGTTATTGGTAGTGTATTTTTTCTCTTCTTAATGCGAAAAATGTAGGCTGACTATGTTTGAAATTAAATCTCTTAATCAACAGTATAAAACAACTATTGAAGATATTATCAATAATAAAACTAAGCCCTTAGGTGCGTTAGGTTTACTAGAAAGTTGTGCTAGCCAACTTGCTTTATTACAAAGTCAAAAGTTATCAGAATTAGCTTCAACTATTGAAATCAATCATCCTACTATGTTGGTTTTTGCTGGTGACCATGGTATTGCTCAACACCCTATTAGCATTGCACCTAGTGCGGTCACCAGACAAATGTTGCTGAATTTCATTGCAGGTGGTGCAGCAATTAATTGTTTCTGTAGAACCAATGATATTGCTTTTAAGGTGATTGATACAGGCATTATTGAATCTTTAACTTCCGAAGATATTGGTGATGGCACGACTTTTATCGAACATCGTATAGCAGCAGGTACAAGAGATTTTTCTCAGCAAGCGGCGATGAGTAAAGCACAAGTAAATCAAGGACTCACTTTAGGAGCTAAGGTTGCCGAAGAAGTGATTGAACAAGGTTGTAATTTACTCATGTTAGGTGAAATGGGTATTGGTAATACTAGTTCTGCATCTGCATTACTCGCTGCGTTGACTAAGCAAAATATTGATGACTGTGTTGGCCAAGGAACGGGAATTGACAGTGAGCAATTAATCGTTAAAAAACGCTTGATTCAAACGGCGCTAAATCGTGTGACAACAGAGCAGCCATTAGATTTACTAGCAGAATTCGGAGGTTTTGAAATTGTACAAATGATTGGTGCTATTTTAGCTGCAGCACAAGCAGGTATTGCTGTTTTAATTGATGGGTTTATTGTCACCTGTGCCGCACTTTATGCGGTTCATATGTATCCTGAGGTTAGAGAGTACTTACTCTTTTCCCATCAATCTGATGAAAAAGCTCACCTGTTTATGCTTAATGAATTAAAAGCTCAGCCATTATTATCGCTAGGTCTACGCTTAGGTGAAGGTACGGGGGCAGCGTTAGCATTACCGTTATTACGTGCTGCTGCGAGTTTTTATAATGATATGGCAAGTTTTGAAAGTGCTGGAGTCACGGTTTAATGCATTCTTTTCGCTCTGCTTTTATTTATCAATGGCAACTATTTTGTTTGGCAATGATGTTTTTTACCCGCATACCTGTGAGTAAAAACCTGCCTTATAGTAGCGAACGTATGAATCAAGCAAATCGTTATTATTCTCTGGTTGGTTTTGTGCTTGCTCTGATTTTAGCTATCGCTTTTTATTGGTTGCAATTAACATTCTCATTTACCATTAGTGTAGTTTTAGTAATGGTACTTAGCGTTTTACTTACCGGCGCTTTTCATGAAGATGGTTTAGCTGATATGGCTGACGGCATTGGTGGTGGTTATACCATTGAGCGACGCTTAACCATTATGAAGGATAGTCGTATAGGCACCTATGGCTCAGTGAGTTTGGTATTAGTGCTATTGCTAAAATTTACTTTGTTAGTTGATTTAGCTCAGGCGCAATTATTAATCCCCAGCCTCTTTTTAGCTTATGCGTTGTCGAGAGCTGTTTCTGCAAGTTTGATCCTTAATACACCCTATGTTGCTGATGTCGATAGCAGTAAAAGTAAACCTTTGGCAGAGCAACAATCACTGAACGATTTAGCCATTTTATTATTGATAGGGTGTTTACCTTTATTCTTTTTTAAAGCAAATATATCGATATTTCCGTTAATATTCGATTGCTGTTTAGTTTTAGTTATTTTTCGTTGGGGTTTTAGAAAGTGGCTATTAAGTCGAATAGGTGGTTTCACTGGAGATTGTTTAGGAGCTGCACAGCAAATTTCTGAGTTGTTGATCTATTTAGTTATCTTGGCTCAAATCAGTGAGCCAATAACCAAGCTTGGAGTCCTCTCTTGATGATCCATTTAGTGATAGGTGGTGCTCGTTCAGGGAAATCAAGTTTTGCTGAACAACAAGTACTTGCGATAGCAAAAGCTAAAAGTGTTGCACCTAGTTATATTGCTACTGCGACCGCTGGCGATAACGAAATGCAACAACGTATTTCTCATCATCAAAAGCAGCGTCAGACAAATAATTGGCTATTACATGAATGTCCATTAGCATTAACTTCGCTATTAGCTGAACTGGACTCTAAAGAACAGCATCAAAATTGCTATTTACTCGATTGTTTAACCTTGTGGTTAACCAATGTATTGATGGATGCTCTTGAGCATTCCGGTGATCCCAATAGTAAGGAAGACTATGAGTTCATTGATCAAAAACTCTATCAAGCGGCATCTGATTTAGTACAAGCGCTGAGTGAATTTCCATCCGATATTGTTATTGTTACTAATGAAGTTGGGCAGGGGATTGTACCACTGGGACAACAAAGCCGTTTGTTTGTTGATCATGCTGGTTGGTTAAACCAAGCCATTGCGCGTATTGCTGATAAAGTCACTTTAGTAACAGCGGGTTTACCATTAGAGCTTAAATCTTGTCATGACTAAACTTTATTTATTACGTCATGGACAAGTGACTGGCGCAGCTGCTTTATATGGTCATACCGATGTAACTGTTGCTGATGAAGTGAACCAACAGATTCAGCGAGGGGTTAATATTTCAACGATTAATTTTGATCATGTTTGTAGTTCGCCTTTACAGCGATGTTTATCGCTAGCGAAAAGGTTAACAGTACCAGGAAGTGAACAAAGTGCACGTCCACTTGAAATAGTTGATGGTTTTAAAGAAATGAACTTTGGTCGTTATGATGGTATAGCTTTTGACCAGTTACATCAGGATAAACATAGCTGGCAACAGTTAGAGCATTTTTGGCAAAATCCTATAAAGAATAGTTTGCCTGAGGCTGAGTTATTAGCTGAATTTTCCAAACGAGTGGTTAGTGCATGGCAAGGTTTGTTGGCAGAGATAACAGTGAACCCAAACAATAGAAATACCTTAATTATTTGCCATGGTGGGGTTATTCGAATGATCTTGGCGCATATTTTAGCTATCGATATCAGTAATGCTCATTGGTATAGCCAGCTTAGTATTGATTACGGCAGCTTAACGACATTAACGTTGACGAAAGATAATGCCCTCAGAGTTAACTGTATAGCTCAACCACTTGTGGTTGGAGTGTCATGAAAAACACTAATACTCTTAACAAAAGCAGTTTTATGAATAAAACTTTGATGATCCAAGGCACTACCAGTGATGCCGGAAAAAGTACCTTAGTGGCGGCATTATGCAGAATTTATGCTCGACAAGGCATAAAAGTAGCGCCTTTTAAACCCCAGAATATGGCGCTTAATAGTGCTGTAACGCCATGCGGTGGAGAAATTGGTCGTGCACAAGCGGTGCAAGCTCAAGCGGCTAATGTAGAGCCTTCGGTGCACTTTAATCCGGTATTATTAAAACCGCAAACCGATGTTGCGGCACAGGTGATTATTCATGGTAAAGCATTGTCAGCTATGGATGCACAAGATTATCATCATTATAAATTGACCGCGAATACAGCAGTGTTTGCATCACATAGTAAGCTTTGTAGTGATTATCAGCGAATCATCGTTGAAGGAGCTGGTAGCCCTGCGGAAATTAACCTACGAGAAAATGATATTGCCAATATGGGCTTTGCCGAGCAAGCTGATTGCCCAGTGATTATTATTGCTGATATTGACAAAGGTGGTGTTTTTGCACACTTGGTTGGTACGTTAGCGTTATTGAGCGAAAGTGAACAAAACCGAGTTGTTGGCTTTGTTATCAATCGTTTTCGTGGAGATATCAAATTATTAGAATCAGGACTCACTTGGTTAGAGCAATATACTAAAAAGCCGGTATTAGGTGTTTTACCTTATATTCATGGATTAAATATCGCTGCAGAAGATGCGGTTGAACAATCGCAAGTATCAGAAAAAGCAAAATTTAAAGTGATTGTGCCGGTAACACCAAGAATGAGTAACCATAATGATTTTGATGCACTAAGACTGAATGACGAAATCGATTTTGAATTTTTTTATGCCAGTGAATTTGAAAAGAAACCTCTACCTCCGGCGGATTTAATCATACTTGGTGGTAGTAAGAGTGTTCGGCAAGATCTTGATTTTATTAAGACCCAAGGCTGGCATCTCGATATCAAAAAGCATTTACGTTTTGGTGGTAAAGTCTTTGGTATTTGTGGCGGTTATCAAATGTTAGGTCAAGATATACTTGACCCTTTAGGTATTGAAGGCGCAGCAGGTAATTCATCAGGTTTGGCATTATTGCCGTTACTTACTGAGCTCCATCAAGAGAAAATACTAACCAATCAACACGGACAACTATCGTTAGCGGGATTGAGTGTTGAGGTTTCAGGTTATGAAATTCATGCTGGTCAAACGCATTATTTAGCTAAAAGTCTAGCTGAAACGAGAGTAAAACCAATATTAACGATTCATGGTGAAGCACAAGGTGCAGTCAGTATTGATGATCAAGTTGCGGGTTGTTATTTACATGGCGTTTTTGATAACAATGAAGCACTCAATTTATTGGCGAAATGGTGCAATGTGTCATTAAGCAAAGGACAAGATTTACAACATATACAAGAAGCCGCGATAGATAAATTGGCGGATGTTTGCCAAGAACATCTTGATTTATCGCAAATAGAAACTGAATTGAAAAAGTGGAGCACATTATGAACGAACAAGATAAAAAAGATAAACATAAACAACGCCAACAAAAATTAAAAGAAAAAGTAGATGAGCGTGTTGCTGCGGCGACAGAAAACAAAGGCTTGTTATTGGTGATCACCGGCAATGGAAAAGGCAAGTCAACCTCTGGTTTTGGCATGGTTGCTCGCTCTGTTGGTCACGGATTAAAAGCAGCAGTTTGTCAATTTATTAAAGGTACATGGGAATGTGGAGAACGTAATCTATTAGAAAGCCAAGGTGTGCCATTTTACGTGATGAAAACAGGCTTTACTTGGGATACACAAGATAAAGAATCAGATATTGCTGCAGCAGAAATAGTATGGAAAGAAGCGAAACGCTTACTACAAGACGAGAGCATTAATACTGTTTTATTGGATGAATTAACTTATATGCTGAGTTATAAGTATTTGGATGTTGATGAAGTGTTAACTGCTATTGCTAACCGTCCAAAGGGGCAGCATGTTATCGTAACTGGACGTGCAGCGCATCGTCAATTAATTGAATTAGCTGATACGGTTTCAGAAGTTCAGTCGATTAAACATGCTTTTGAAAGTGGCGTAAAAGTACAAAAAGGCATTGATTGGTAGCATGATGAAAAACTTAATTTCTTTTTTATTAGTTTCATTTTTTATCAGTATTTCTTCTGTTACTTCTTTTAGCACTAATGCTTTTGTAAGTGAAGTTACAAAACCCGCTCAACGCATAATTGCGCTAGCTCCACATATTGTTGAAATGCTTTATGAAGTGGGGGCAGGTGATAAAATAATTGGTACTACTGAGCATGCTGATTTCCCCGAAGCAGCGAATAATATTCCACGTGTGGGTAATTACGCTAAGTTAAATATTGAACAAGTACTTGCTTCTGATCCTGATTTAATTATTGCTTGGAAAACGGGTAACCCTAGTGATGATTTAGCACGTTTGGCCAGCTTTGGTTTAAACATTGTTTATTCACAACCGAAAGCATTAACTGACGTTGCGAAAGAGATAAAATACTTTGCTGAATTAGCAGGGGAAAAACAAGCAGGGGAACGTGTTGCACAGCAATATTTAGCTGATTTGAAAAAAATAAAAGCGCAATACCAAGATAAAACAAAGGTGAAAGTTTTTTATGAATTATGGCCACGTCCGTTAACTACAACTGCTAGAAAGTCTTGGTCGCAACAACAGTTAGATGTTTGCCAAATTAGTAATCCATTTATTGATAGTGCCAGTGATTACCCACAAATTAATGTTGAGCAAGTGGTATTAGAAGCACCTGAAATTATCATTCAACCAAGTACACATGGAGTAAATGCACCAGACTCGGTAAATTGGCAGCAATGGCCAGCAATACCAGCCGTTAAAATTAACGGCTTTATTCATCCTAATGCCGATAAGTTACATCGCATGACGTCGCGCTCGTTAGAGGAATTAGCGTTGTTGTGTCAGCAAATTGATGAATTAAGAAAAAATATCAAAGTAAAGCTTTGATGAAGCAATTGTTTTATTAAGAAAGTTATTTGTATAAAAAAACGAACTGATCTAACAAGATCGGAAAACTAATGAATTTGGGTACTTAGCAACTTAGCTTGGTTAAACAGATAACCAGCAGTTAATTTAAGTAATATGGGAAACAAGTGAAATTCTTGTACTGCCCCCGCAACGGTAAATGTGTATTTATATCAATAAGTATAAATGCTTATGAGTCCGGAGACCGATCCAAATTCTTCACTTTTGTTTATCTAATGCGGCGGGCATTGGTAGCGAGGAGAGTATGAAAAAATCATTATTAACGTCGTCAATTTTAGCGACATTTACTTTATTGAGCGCTAACAGTGCTTTGGCAAATACTTTACCAAGTACTTCGCCAAACAACACTGTTGATGCAGACGAATATATACAAGTTACGGCTAACCGTACCCAGCAAGAAAGCTTTACTGTGTTATCGGCGACTGAAATTATTGGTGAAGAGGATATAAAAGTACTGCAACCACAAAGTGTGACCGATTTACTTGATAAAGTTGCGGGAATTACGGTGACAAACAATGGTGGTGCAGGACAAAATAGTTCTGTCTCCATGCGTGGTACTAGCAGTGGTCATACTTTAGTTTTAGTGGATGGTGTGCGCGTTGGCTCAGCAACATTAGGTCAAACCAGTTTTGGTTCTATGTCGATTGCACAAATTGAACGCATTGAAATTGTTAAAGGACCACGTGCTGCTCTTTGGGGCTCTGATGCTATTGGCGGTGTTATACAAATATTCACTAAACAGTTTGCTGCTGGTGAAGGTGTGGTTAGTGCCGGTTTTGGTAGCAATGGTTTATGGAAAACAGATGGTTCTATCGGTTTAGGTAATGAGCAACATCAATTAACGCTAAGTGTAGCGACAGAAGCCAGTGACGGCTTCAGTGCACAAAGAAAAACCGAAGGTGATTTTGAAACTGATGAAGATGGTTACGACCGCTTGTCTTTTGGTTTAGCGGGTAAAAGTATTGTAAGTGAAGAGTTTTCATTACATTTAGCTGGTCGTTGGGAGCAAGGTGGCGCTGAATACGATCCTAAATATGGAAGTGATGGTGCAAACGAGAATGAACATGAAAATTACTATCTTCGCATTGCAGGACAACATCAAACGGGTGATTTTTTTACCGAGTTTTCTTTAGCAACCAGTCAAGACCAAGCATCAACTTTTGATAACGATGTTCAAGATTCTGAAATTTCAGAAATAAAAACACAGCGTCAGCAATTATCGTTATTAAGTCAGTATACCTTTTCCAAACAAACCTCTGTGACAGCTGGTATTGATTGGTATAGTGAAGAAGTTTCACATAATAATGACCTTGTTGGTTGGGTTTCTGGTTTTCAAACATATGTTGATGATAGCCGTGATGTCAGTGCTGTTTTTGTTCAAGCACGTCACGAAATTGATGCATTATTATTTGAAGGCGCAGTACGTTTTGATGATGTAGAAAATGTTGATCAAGAAACAACTTATAACGCTTCAATCGGTTATCAATTAACGGATAGTTGGTTGGTTAGTTATAGTCATGCAACAGCATTTAAAGCGCCATCATTTAATGATTTATACTGGCCAGATTCAGGTAACGCAGAATTAGTACCTGAGCATGTCACCAGTAATGAAATCTTATTACGTAATCAATTTGAAAATGGCAGTATTGAAGTTAGCATTTATAATTCAGATATTGAAAACTTAATTGCTTGGGCACCTATAGCACCAGGATCATATATTTGGAAACCCGCTAATATTAATCAAGCAGATATTAAAGGTATTGAGCTAACACTAAATGCAGACATAGGTGATTTATCTCATCAATTTGCTTTATCTTATTTAGATGCACAAGATAGTGAGAAAAATGTACAGTTAGCACGTCGTCCAGAATTGACTGCTAATTATACAATGGGTTATCACTGGGAAGAGTTTACCTTTCACGGCATTTTAAGTTATCGTGATGAAAGTCCAGAAGACACTGCGAAAGATTCTTCTATGCTTGACGCATACTGGTTAGTAGATGCATCTCTAAGCTATCAAGCAAACAGTGATTTAGTGATCACAGGTAAAATAAATAACTTATTTGATGAAAGCTATGAAACCGCAGAGAATTATATTGCTGACGGTACTAACTTTATCTTAACTGCGTCATATTCTTTTTAAATTTTTGTTATGATGTTAGTTCTTTTGAAGCCATAACTTTATGTTATGGCTTTTTTATATATGGAGGAATTATCAGATTTTTTGCTCCTGACAGAATCTAAGTACTTGCATGGATTTATGTTCGATAAGAGTAAGGAAACTTGAATAAATAAAAAATATCACCATATATTTAAAAAAATAGTAAATTAATTAAACTATTTTGATTGAAATAACTACTAACCTTTTAGCGTTACCCTCTTTTACCTGAGTTAGTTATACTGTTGTTAATCAATATGTCGTTAAAATGAGATATTCCCTGTTAAGTTGAGGTTAAAACTTTGAATAAAGCTTGCTGTAAAACATTCACTCTTATCGCTGTCTTATGTACTAGCGCTGTTTTTACTAACTTAGCATTAGCTGGTGAAAAAATAGTTCAGACGCTTGTTGTACCTCCTCAAGGAAAACTTTTTGTTGATATAACACGAGGGTTTGTCAAAATTCAAGGTTGGGATAAAAATGAAATTAGCATTCAAGGTGAGCTGGATGACTCAGTAAAAAAACTTATTTTTAAGAATAAAGGCATAAAGAGTTTGATCAAAGCAGTAAGTAAAGGAGAGGAGCACTGGGGAGATAGCAGTGTGCTCAAGATATTTATGCCACATCAAACTAAGCTTTATTTTAAAGGGGTTGATACTACGTTCGCCTTGTCGAAACTTCATTCAGGTATTGATGGACGAACGATGAAAGGTGACCTAGTTGTTGAAAAGTCAAACAGCAATATAATGCTTTCTTCGGTGAGCGGTAGCATTTATTTGGTTGACTCAACAGGTACGGCCAACATTGAAACTGTCAATGGCGCAATTGATGTTGATGGTCAATATGAAAAAATTGAACTTGAATCAATGTCAGGTGATATTTCAGCTAGAATAGCTAATATAGATTTACTAAAACTGAAAAATATTTCAGGTAATACTCATATTGAAGGGGATGTAAAAGCAGATGCATTCATTAAAATAGAGAGCGTTAGTGGCGATATCCTTTATCAAGCAAGTAAAGAATTAAATGCTGAATGTGAGTTTGCTAGTCAATTTGGCGGCGAAATAACGAACGAATTAACTGCTGATGTTGCTCAGCAATCTGCATTTAAAGGCCAAATGCTGCATTTTGTATCAGGAGATGGCTCAGGTAAGTTAATAATGAAAAGCATAACTGGTACTATCACTCTCAACCAAGGCGAACATTAAGAGATGATTTTATTATTTGCATTTGACAGTGAGGTTGAACATTGTGAGTAGTCTATTAGCGCAATTAAAACAGCGCCAAGTATTTAAAGTCGGAACTATTTATGCTGTTTCTGCTTGGCCATTGATTCAAATTGCAGACCTGGCAGTGCCAGCTTTAGGTTTGCCTGACTCTGTAATGACGATGTTATTACAGATTTTCCTTATCGGTTTTCCTATCGTATTGGTTTTCGCGTGGTTATTTAATTTTACCTCTGCTGGTATTGTTAGAGTAAAAACAGCAGGGGGAGAAGGGGACGAATTTAAAACTGATGCAGCACAAGTCAATGTTAAAACAACTATCGCCGTGGTTGGTACACTTGTTGTTGCATTATTAGCCGTGCTAGCAAGTCAATTTTTGCTAACGGAAAAAAAACTTCCACTGGTGAACAATGAAAGTGTTGTCCCTATCCCACCAGCACCATTATTAACTAACAATGTTATCGCAAATAAAAAAGAGTCGATTGCTATTCTCCCCTTTATTGCTTTTAGTCAAGATTCAGCGGATGAATTTTTTGCTGATGGCATGGTAGAAGAGTTGTTAAATTTACTCGCTAAAACACCTGGCTTACAGGTTGCCGCACGTACATCTTCTTTTGCTTATAAGGGTGTTTCAAATAAAACGATTGTTGAAATAGGTGAAGAATTAGGAGTTGATACCATTTTAGAAGGCAGCATTCGAAAAAATGATATCACTAATCAAATTCGTGTTACTGCACAATTAATTAAAGTGAGTACCGGTGAGCATCTTTGGTCGGAGACCTTTGATCGCGAATATCGAGATATATTTCAAATACAAGACGATATTGCTAAAGCTGTGGTTGCCAAAATGAAAGTGACACTTTTAGGTGATACCACGCAGAAGTCTATTGAAAGTTTTGTTAGTGAAACGACGAGTGTGAATGCCATGATTGCTCATAGTAAAGGAAAGGGAGAGTTAGAGCACCGAACGGTTCCCTCGCTAACTAAGGCCTTAGCTCACTTTGAACAAGCAATACGAGAAGATAGTAATTATGCACGAGCTTATGTTGGCATTGCTGATGCAAATATTCTATTGGCACTTTATGGTAATCATTCAAAAACTCTTGCCAAAGAAAATGCCCAAAAGGCGTTAGAACAAGCATTAAAAATCAACCCTAATTTAGCAGCAGCATACGCTACTTCAGGTTTATTGCTGTCGTGGAAAGATAGTGAGAAAGCAGAGCAACATTTTAAGAAAGCGATCAGCTTGAATGCAAATTATGCCATGACCTTTATGTGGTATGGCTCTTTATTGCAAGAGCGTGGCGATGATGTGCAGGCACTTAAATTATTTGAGCGTGCGCTTGAGTTAAATCCTAAATCGCCTGTCGTGGCTTATAATGTTGCCTCAGGATATTATATGCAGGGTAATGAGAAAAAAGCGATGGAGTTGTTTTCTCAAATAATAGCTAACGATCCTTATTATCCATCAGCTTACAATTTAGTTGGCGATATCTTGTCAAATAGAGGGCGCTTAGATGAAGCGCTTAATATGTATCAACGTGCAGTTGATATTGACAGTATTAATAAAAGTGCTATTAGAGGTTTATTAACTGCATCGATGGATATGGGCGACTTTACTGCAACTGATAAGTGGTTTGACTATGTAGCCCAGCAAAAACAATTATATTCTATGCAAGAAATTTCATTGCTGCAAGTTAGGTTTTATGCAGTAAAAAATGAATTACCTCAAGCATTATCAACTTTAGAGCGGGTAGTGCAAGCTGATGAACATCATGGCATGAGCCAATACTTTAGTGCGGAACTCGCTTTCTATAAGGGAGAGTATGCACAAGCATCTACCTTATTTGAGTTGGTGAGAGAGAAGGAGAGTAAAAATAAGAATGCTTTTTATAATTTAGCTGATGGCCAAGCTATTATTCATTTAGCATACTCTTATTTACAGCTCGAACAATTAGAAATAAGCCAACAACTGATCTCCGGTTATTTGGCATACTTGCAACAATCGTTAACCCAACAAGTCAATAATCCTGATTATTATTTTAATATGGCGTTGGTTAAAGCCTTGCAAAAAAGTGATGATGAAGTGTTCTATTATTTACAAGCTGCTATTGATGCAGGTTGGGTAAAGACTTGGCAAGCAGAAATGGATCCAGTGATTGCTAGTTATAGGGGGCAAGCACAATTTACACAAATGCTTGGTGGAGTCAAAGCTAAGCTAGCTACTATGAGACGTCGCATAAACAATGAAGAATCATTTTTGTTGGCGGAGACTGAGTCTTTTGAAGAGTTCCATTAACCCGTTTTAAATGTGATTTGTATGAAAAAAGTTGTTTTGTATAGCATGAATAATTGCCCCCATTGTCAAACGGCTAAGCATTATTTAGAGCAAAAAAATATCCCTTTTCGACTTTGTAATGTTAAAACTCCTGTAGGGAAAAAAGAGTTTTATAAAACAGGTTTTCGTTCTGTGCCTGTTTTGAAAGTTGCAGACAGTTTTCTTAATGGCTTTAACATTAAGCAATTAAACAAGTTGCTTAATGAATAATCAATAGGATTATTTACATCACTAAAGGTTAGTGGTTTAATAAAAACGTGTGTTGTTATCAGGGATGCTGATAGGCGTTGAATTATACTCAATTAATCAAATATTTATTAACGGCACTTATGCTGTTAACGCCGTTGATCCCAATGAGTGTTGCTCAAGCTCAAACTCAATTAAATTTAACTAACATGGATGAGGATATTTTTCGTCAGCCATGGAAGTCTTTTGAACGTATAATGGCGTTAAAGCCTCAACTCTCATCCATGGATGAGACACAGCAGTTATGGTGGTTAGTACGGAAAGCACAAAGTGAAAATTTGCTTTATTTCCATGGTGAATTTACAAAAACAGTTAAACAAGCATTGCAATTAATAAATGATAATTCCCCACTAGAAATAAAAGCACGACTAAATCACTTTCAAGCACTTATTTGGCAAAAATCTGCTCAATACAAACAATCTGAAGCTAGCTTTCGTTTAGCTATGCAACAAGCTAAACAAGCAAAGCTCAGTCATATCTACATTAAAGCAAAACAAGAATTAGCTTATAATCAAAGTTTAACTGAGTTATTCGAAACATCATTAAAAGACATGCAAGAAGCATATGTAGAGGCGTTTGTACTTAACGATCACTTTCTTTTAGCGTTGATTAATGAAACATACGGCGCAATATATGGTTACATGCAAGAGTATGAAAAATCAATTGAGTACTATGAAAAAGCTTTAGATACTTACGAAGGACTTGGCTATAAAGCGCATATTGCTGAAGCTGTTTATGGTTTAGCTTCTACCTATCGTTATTGGAAGAAATTCGAACTCGCTAGTGATAAATTCCGCTTATACCGGGAGAAAATTTCTTATACGCCGAATAAAGAAATATCTTATTACGGTACATATGGTTTAGGCATGACTTTAGCTGAGCAAGGCAAATGTTTAGAAGCAATAACGGTTATTGATCAAGCATTGGTTTTAGAAGGAATCATTGATTACGACGCTGAACTATATAAGCGTAAAGCAAGCTGTTTAATACAACTTAAGCAGCTACAAAAAGCAGAAGTTTCGTTGCAAGCTGCTGCTAATATTTTTGTACAGTTACCGGAACTGATCGGAACTGCATGGCAATTAGAAGTGCTTAAAATTTCTGCTGAATTATCTTTCGCTAAAGGTGAACATAAAAAGGGTTATCAACAACTTAAGCGCTACACTAAGCAATATAGTGAACTGTTAATTAAAAACTCTAGTTCAAGAGTCATTAGTGTCAGGGCATCAATGGAAGTTGAGCGTCACGAGATAGAAAAAATATTACAGTTACAACTTTCTCGTGTTGAAACACTTGAAGTAGAAGCTGAGCAGCAGAATAAAATACAGCAAAATTATTTGATTTTATTTTTAATGTTACTCTTAATTGTAGTAATTATCGTGGTGATTGTTCAGCATCAAACCAATAAAAAAATAACCGCATTGTCGATCATCGACCATTTATCGGGTTTATATAATCGTCGTTATATTTTCCAGTACCTTGCTAAATTTATAAATGAAGTGCCTTCTGCAAAAAAACAGCTGGTTATCTTATTGGTGGATATCGATGACTTTAAAAATATTAATGATAGTCATGGGCATCCTATTGGGGATAAAGTCATTGAACATATTGCTGAAATAGCTCAGGAAACGTTAAGAACAGCTGATGTTATGGGGCGCATAGGTGGAGAAGAGTTTTTATGTGTTTTACCTCGTATAGAGTTAGAGCAAAGTATAACTATTGCTCAACGTATGCTTAAAAATATTAGTTCAAATCAAATTCAAACTGAAGATGGAGGCCTGGTGAATGTGACCGTTAGTATTGGTGTTGCGCAATGGACCTCTGATATCTCCGATGCTAAAACCTTATACTCATATGCGGACCAAGCGTTATACCAAGCAAAAAATTTAGGTAAAAATCGAGTTGAAGTCTATTGATGTTACTGACTAATCAACTCGCTAAACAAGTCATTACTTTTTTACAGCAATACATTCAACAACTAGGGTTTACTCCCGTCATCCATTTTGAACTGGAGGGGTGTTACCGGTATCACCCTCATAATAAGGGAATTCCCCCCTTGGATCTGAGTGTGATTAACCATCAGTTAAAAAAACTGGATATTGATGGTGAAGTGATTGATGAATATTGGCAAAATCAATGGGAATTTGTTTCTGCTTTTCAAGGTCAAATGCCATTAAGGGAAGCTGAAAACCTTACTAAGGTGATCGCCAGTTTGCCCCATTTATTTGCTAAACAGGGCATTATGCAAACATTAATAAAACCCGTTGTTTGGGCAGGGGATAAGGGGAAATTAGCCTCAGGTTGTCGTAATGTTTTTAGTGGTGAAGCCAGAGATGTACATATTCCTAATGCAATACAAATGAATGTTAGCGTGAATAATAGCTCTGGTGAAAATATCATTTATCAAGATTATTTTGGTGAGTATTTACAACAATGTTTTCTTGATACAAGTTTAGCTTGTTGTTTATTATATTTACCAGAAGAGGAAGCGTTTGAACGTTTTGCTTTGAAGTCAAAATATGGTCTTGCAGAAGAGTTATGTTCACCCAATGATATTTCTGGCGGACATCAAGGCAGCATTGCCCTTTATAAAGAATGGGGTAAGCACAATCAAGCTATGGGAGAAACCCCCTTGCTATTTGATCATCAGCACAAGGCGATAGTAACTAAGAAAAACTGGCAAGCAACAGCAAGAATAGAGCATCGACTGGGGGCCTCCAGCACTTGTTATAATGCTTATATTAATATCGTTTTTGCTTTAGTTAATGTGATTGATGCATTGGAGGTTTATCTTCAGGAGCAATGTGAGGCTCTTTTGATAAATACTGCAACATCAACGACTTTACCCCAGTCATTACACACAATAAATGGCCAACGAGGTGCAATTGAGTATTTTCAATATGATACTTGGTTTGCCAGCCGAATTAATGATATTGCAGAACGCTTCGAATCAGATGCACATGATGAAAATAAAGCATTGCATAAAATTGGCGATAAACTAAAAACAGCCATACTCAGCTCATATCAAACACCTAAAATAATTATTTAATTTTACGTATTAATAAAATTGAAAACCAGTTAGCAGTACCAATAAAATTTAAGAACAATAACTAATATGAACAGTAAAGAAATCATCAACAGTCAAATGAAACCCCCATTGTTATCAGGTAAAAGTGTTGCTGGTAAACGGGCAGAGCTAATCGCCTATTTTAAAAATACTTGGCAAACATATGATGGATTATTCTCCTTAATAAATAATGACGAAGCTTACTATTTACGACCTGAGCCATTAAGACACCCATTAATTTTTTACTTTGGTCACACGGCAACGTTCTATATCAATAAGCTGATCCTAGGAAAGTTTATGACTAATCGGATCAGTGAAAAGCTTGAGGCTATCTGCGCGGTAGGTGTTGATGAAATGAGTTGGGATGATCTTGATAGCACGCATTATGATTGGCCAACAGTTGAAGAAGTACGAGAGTATCGTCAACAGGTTTATAAGCTAATACTTACTTTAATTGAAGAAATGCCACTTGAATTACCTATTGCACAGAATTCATTAGCTTGGGTTATTTTAATGGGTTGTGAACATGAACGTATTCATATTGAAACATCATCAGTGATTATGCGTATGTTACCACTTAGCAACTTAACACCATCAAAGCAGTGGTTATCTTGTAGTGATGTAGGTATTGCACCAAAAAATATTTTACAAAAAGTCTCTGGAAAACAGTTACTCTTAGGTAAGGACAAAGCTGATGAAACCTACGGCTGGGATAATGAATATGGTGAGGTGGAAGTTAGCGTTGATGATTTTAATGCCAGTAAGTATCTGGTTTCTAATCAAGAATTTTTAGTTTTCATTGAAGCCGGAGGTTATCAACAATTAAGCTACTGGACTGAAGAAGGACAACAATGGCTTTCTTATAAAAAATCGATCATGCCCGTTTTTTGGTTTAAGCGAGACCAGCAATATTTTCAGAGAAACTTATTAAATGAAATTCCATTGCCATTAAATTGGCCTGCGGAGGTTAATTATCTTGAAGCTAAAGCATTTTGCAACTGGAAAAGCGAGCAAGAAAAACGTTTTATTCGTTTACCTACCGAAGCTGAATGGTATTGTTTACGAGAAAACACCTCGCGCAATTATGATAGTTCTCAAGAAGTACTAGCAAATACTAATTTGGCCTATTATGCCTCTTCATGCCCTATAGATAGATTTGAACAACAAGGTTTTTTTGATGTAAGTGGAAATGTGTGGCAGTGGAGTGAATCAGCAATAGATGGGTTTTCCGGCTTTGAAGTGCACCCGCTATACGATGACTTTTCCACACCAACCTTTGATGGAAAACATAATTTAATTAAAGGTGGTTCGTGGATTTCAACCGGTAATGAAACGCTTAAGTCTGCTCGTTATGCATTTCGCCGTCATTTTTATCAACACGCTGGTTTTCGCTACATCGAAAGTGAACATCAACAGCCGCCTGTTGTTAAAGTGAATCAATATGAGACGAATGTTCAGTTATGCCAACAACTCAACAGTCATTACGGTAATGTTGATAGTTATCCGCAACAACTTGCTCAGCAAATAAAGCGTGTACTTAAACAGTATTCAATCATGAATAATAAATTGCTCAATTTAGGTTGTGGTGTAGGTCGTACGGCTTTTGAATTAGCAACCGTCTTTAGCAACATAGATGCTGTTGATTTTTCTGCAGGTATTATTCAATACCCCGTGAAATTACAGCAACAAGGGGAGATCCGTTATCAAACGATTATTGAAGGCGACATTGTTGCTTTTAATGAGCAGAGTTTGTCGAAATTATCACTTAATCATTTTGGCAAAAACATCAATTTCTGCCAAGGAGATGCGGTTAACTTAAAACCAATATTTACCGATTATGATGTGATTTTGTTACAGCAATGTTTAGAAAAAAGTTATCAACCGAAAAAAATAATCAGTGAAATACATCAAAGGTTAAATCAGCAAGGGCTATTGATTGTAGTCTCTGACTTTTGTTTTGATCCCATGCTAGCCGACAAAATGCACTGGCTTGGTGGCTTAAAAGTTAACGGTGAGAATATGAGCGGATTTGATGGAATGAGCGAATTACTATCAAAGCATTTCATTTTGCTTGAGCAGACGACTTTGATTGAGAAAATCTGCTTATCAAGAAATAAAAAAGTAAATACCGAGCTAAGTTTTAGTGTTTGGCAGTTACAGAGCCAAGGCTGAAAATAAGAAATGAAAAAATATACTTTGCCTGCACATGTTGCTTTTAGCCAAGCGATAAAAGCTAATACTGCTAATCCAATTGAGTTCAATTTAAGTAACTCTTGCGCGCAAAGCATGAGTGTTGCGCAGTTGTGTCAATTGGCAGATGCTGAGATAAATAGAGACTTAGCTGTAGAGTTTAACGACTCTATAAATGAAATAGAGTTAAGCTATAGTGCGTTACAGGGCAGTGCTGAATTAAGAAAAGCTATTCTTAACTTCCATCAGTATTTGAATCAGCATCAAACCAACATTACTGAGCATAATGTCTTAACATTTTGTGGTGCTCAAGAAGCAATGGCTGCCACCTATCAATGCCTATTACAGCCAGAAGATGAAATTATTGTGGTAACTCCCTGTTATCCATCTCTTGTTACTATGGCGCAACAAATTGGTTGTGGAATTAGAGTCATTGAACTTAAAGAGCAAGAGAAGTGGCAATTAACACTTGATCATTTTATTGCTTTGATTAGTGATAAAACCAAGCTTATCGTCTTGAACTCTCCGCATAATCCGAGTGGTAGCATTATTGATTCAGCTTTGGCAGATCAAGTTTTACAGCTAGCGAAAAAATTTGATTGTTACATTTTGAGTGATGATGTTTCCCAAGCCAGTAATTACCGTAGTTTACCATTGGCACATAAGTTTCTAACTTACGATAAAGCCATTGTTGTCGCGGTATTATCAAAGAGCTTTGGTTTGGCTGGAATAAGACTAGGTTGGGCAGTGAGTAAAAATGCCGAGCTGGTCCAAGAATTATTAGCAGTCAAAAGTTATGGTTCAATTTGTTGTTCAGTTATTGATGAAAAGTTTGCTGAAATCGCTCTATTGCATCATCAAAAAATTATTGCCGAGAACAATAGTATTATCTTAAACAATATCAGACTATTTCAACGATTCATTGATAGAAACTCTGACCTGTTCAGCTGGCATGCTCCACAGGCAGGAATTTTGGCATTGGTTAAGTGTCATTTTTCACAACCTATTGAAGAATGGGCAACTCAATTAGCGCATCAACAGGGGATTTTAGTACTTCCCAGTGCTTTATTTGGCATGTCAGGACAATACTTTCGTTTAGGATTGGGACAGAGAAATTTGTTTCAGACATTAGTTAAATTGCAGCAATTTATTGATAAAAGTTAGCTTGTTTGCATGATCGTGAAAATAAATGCCTCACTCTACACTACGATGACTTACGTAGGATTACTGATGTTTATCAAGCATCATTAATAAAGTCTTTTCAAAAATAACATTTACTTACATTTCGACATAAACTTTTTGCATTGTTCACGCGACAATAATACTTATAAAAATAATTATTATTGTGAAACCTTTATGTTTTTTAGAAAGAAACTATCTACCGCGAATAAAACCCTCTTGATGACCAGTCTGCTTTATTGCTCTTTTGCTAATGCTGCAGAAGAAGACCGTAAACGCTATCAGTTAACTCATATGGATCAAAAGATCACAGTAGATGGTGTGATGGACGAGTCTGCATGGCAAAGTGCAACTAAAATGGAATTAAAATATGAAAACACTCCTGGGGAAGGCACTCCAGCAAAAGTTAAAACAGAAGTATATTTTTATGAAGATGGCGTGTCGTTGCATGTAGCCATTAAAGCGTTTGACCCAGAGCCTGAAAAAATAAGAGCTTCATTAAGGGATCGAGATGCATTGTGGGCAGACGATAACGTTGGCATTATCATTGATACCTTTAATGATGAACGTAGTGCCTATGAGTTTTTTGTTAACCCATTAGGTGCCCAAGCCGATATGCGTATGGATGACTCAAATGGCTGGAATGAAGACGATTCATGGGATGCTATTTGGGATAGTGCTGGGCAAATAACTGATTTTGGTTATGTTGTTGAAATGACGATCCCTTTTAGTGCATTACGCTTTCCTGAATCAACAGAAGCATTAACTTGGAATATGGCTACGATGAGAAATTATCCTCGTGATGTTCGAGTGCAACTGGCAACTTATCAAAGAGATCGAAATATTAAATGTAACTTGTGTCAATTTGATCAGCTTATTGGTTTTGAAAATATTGTCACCGGTAATAACTTACAATTAACCCCGACCTTAACCTTGTCTCGACAGGATGAAAAACCTAGCGCGACACTTTATCGAGATGGTGAAGAGATAAATGTGCCAGGGGCGTGGAACGAAGGAAGTGGTGATGTTGATCCTGGTTTAGATATTCGTTGGGGTATCACCCAAGATATGGTGTTAAATGCCACTATCAATCCTGACTTTTCTCAAGTCGAAGCAGACGCAGGTCAACTGGACGTTAACAATACCTTTTCTTTATTCTACCCAGAAAAAAGGCCGTTCTTTTTAGATGGTGCTTCCTATTTCGATACGAGCAGTTTCAATTTTGTGCATACCCGTAATATTGCTGAGCCAGATGTCGGGTTAAAATTAACTGGGAAGTCGGGAGAACATAGCTACGGTGTTATGGTGGCAAATGATCAAAACACTTCATTTTTAATGCCTGGAAATCAAGGCTCTGACATCGCAACTTTAGATAAAGAATCCGACATCGCGATTGCGCGTTATAAAATGGATGTTGGTGAGCGAAATAATGTTGGTGTGTTGATGACACATCGAAGTGCTGATAATTATAACAATACTTTAGTATCAATTGATGGTACCTACTGGTTGAACAAAACAGACAGTGTGCGTTATCAAGTAGCACGTTCAGATACTGATAACCCTGACTCAGTGGTTGAAGATTTTGAAGTTGATGAGCAGCAACAAGATAATGCCCTAAGTCTTAGTTATGACCGCAGTACAAGGGATTATAACTTAAAGGCAAGCTACAGAACTGTAGGTGAGGATTTTCGTGCCGATTTAGGTTTTCAAAGTCGAGTGAATACTGAACGCGTAGTATTAGGGGGAAGAAGAAATTATTACGGTGATAGTGATGATACCTTAACCCGCTGGGGCTACTTTGGTGACTGGGATAAAACCTATGATCAAGACGGCAATGTACTTGAACAAGAGTATGAAATTCACGGTAACCTTCAAGGCCAGAAGCAGTTTTTTACCAACTTTGGCATCGTGCATCGTGAAAAACTATTTGACGATGAATACTACGATGAAACTCAGTTTATGATGTTTGCCAAAATGAAGCCATTAGCAAGCTGGGAAGTAGGTACTTTCTTCCGTGTCGGCAAACAAATTGATTATGCCAATAGTCGTTTGGGGGATGTTTTTAATCTTGAATCTTTTACCGATTGGGATGCAAATGAACACCTGAAATTAAGTATCAATTATAACTATAGTCAATTAGATGTTGATGACGGTCGTTTGTTCAGTGCTCACCAAACTGACCTTCGGTTAAGTTATCAGTTTAATATGCGCAGTATTTTAAAGTTTGTCGTGCAATATACTGACATAGAACGTGATGCGGATTTATATAGCTATGATGATATAGAGGATCGTCCGGATGAAAAGAGTCGTTATTTTTCAACGCAACTGATTTATTCTTATAAGATTAACCCACAAACTTTATTTTTCGTCGGCTATTCAGATGGTGGCTATCAAGATGATAATTTAGATCAACTGGAAAGAGACCAACGGACCGTTTTCACTAAATTTAGTTATGCATGGCAATTGTAAATATAATTACTACTAAAGCAGACTAACAGCTCCTAACTGAAAGATAGTTGAATGGGATTCAATTCTGTTTAATTATCTTTCATTATTTTATCCACTTTACTGATTTATAAAACATAAAACCACATCATCAAGAAATGACAAATAGCACCCGCTAATACAAAAAGGTGCCAAATAGCATGGTTAAAAGGGATGCGTTTGTTTAAGTAAAATATGATACCACTACTATAAAATGCGCCGCCAAGCGACAATAAAAATACTCCTTCAGTCGCTAATGCATCAGTAAGAGAGTTAAGAAAAAATACTGAAATGAGTCCCATACCTAAGTAGGTGCTAACCGAAATTATTTTATAACGATTGCCGTATTTTATTTTGAAAACAATACCAGCTAAAGCCAAAGACCAAATAACAACTAACATACTATGTCCAAGTATGCCGCCTAAGGAAATCATCATTAAAGGGGTATAGGTGCCAGCAATTAATAAATAAATAGCGCAATGATCAAACAATTTAAAAAGTTTTTTAACTTCTTGGTGATTAATTGCGTGATAGAGCGTTGAGGATAGAAACAATAAAACTAGGCTAGCGCCGTAGATTGAAAAACTGGTGATACGAGTAACGTCTTCTTGCACTGATGCATAAAAAACCAATAAGGATAACGCAGCAACACTTAATAGTGCTCCTAAACCATGGGTTATGGCATTGGCTATTTCTTCACTAAGGCTATAAGGTGGTTTTTCGGTTACTGTTAATTGCATTATCAGCTCACTATTTCATTTGGTATTATTCATATTTAGAAAGTACGGTGTACACGTGTACGCTGAAAAGAATAGCAGAGTTATTCCCCAAAAAGAAGAGGTACTACCAGTAGTGAGTTGGATATAGGTTGGCTTTGGTGGGATACTACTGAAATAAAAGGGGATTTAATTTCAGTAAATTGACTATCAAGCGAGCCTTGATAGTCAAAATTATTTATTAATATGTTCTATAAGGCTAATTCAATAACCATATCTTTTAATTCGTCCTTTGAGATTGAATTATCATGATTGGTATCAAAACGTTTAAAGATTGTTTCACACATACGAATACCTTTGTCTTGCAATAGGCACTCAATTAATTCAACAAACTCGCTACGGTTAATAACGCCATCTTTATCTACATCGAAGACTTCAAATAATTCGTCTACCCACTGATTGATTTCCATCAGTATTCCTATTTCTAAATTACATCTGATAAAGACTTTATCGTTAAATTTAGCTTTTGTGAATGATTAATTTGCTATTTAAGGGGAATTACTTAGATAAAGCTAATTTGAGCTGTTTAATTAGTCATTATTTGCTTTTTCGATTTAGCTAAATGTATAAGGACTTTGGTGAATAGCGACACAGATAAGTAAGATAAATACCACTCACAAGATAGGCATAGGTTAAAGCCAATGTAATCAAATCAACAATATTTAGCTTTAATAGTGTTAAATAATTATTTTAATTAAGTTTTTTATCTTGTTAATCAATTGAGTAGGAAGTTATTTGATTTTAATTGAAATGATTTGTAATAAATCTGTTAAATCACTGACTAGTTAGTGGATGATTTAAAAGGAAGGATAAAATGAAAATAACTTGGAAAAAACTTTTAACCCTAGGCTTGCTAACGGCATCGAGCAGCACTTGGGCAAATAATAACGAATTAAGCCTTGAAGATTGTTATCTTGATGGCATTAGCCAATTAGTACAATGTGGAAAATTAACCGTACCAGAGAATTACCAAAAACCAGATGGTGAAAAAATAACAATAAACTTTGCCGTTATTCCAGCTATTGACAACAGTGAAAATAAAGAACCATTCATGTTTCTTGCCGGAGGACCTGGACAAGCGGCAGTTGAATTAGCAACGGGGTTAAGAAGAGCTTTTACTGAAGTAAGAAAAACACGTGACCTTATTCTTGTTGATCAACGTGGTACAGGGAAGTCACACCCTCTGCAATGTGAAGACGCAGAAATGCAAAATGTATATCAATTGATACCTGAAGATTTTAATGAAGCAGAAGTTAAAAAATGTTTGGCACAATTGACTGGTGATTTAAGTCAATACAATTCTGAAAATGCCATCCGAGATTTCGATGCGGTACGAGTGGCTTTAGGTCATGACAAAATAAATATTTATGGTGGTTCATATGGAACACGTGCAGGTTTAGTTTATATGCGCATGTTTCCTGATTCATTACGCAGTGTAGTATTAGATAGTGTTGGACCTATTGAAGTACCTATTGGGACCTTTGGATTAAGCTCAGCACGCTCATTTGAATTATTGTTAGAAAATTGTCAGCAAGAAGCAAGTTGTGCGAAAGCTTACCCAAACTTAGCAGAAGAGTTTGCGCAGGTAATCGAACGCTTAGCTAAAACACCTGCCGTATTGAAAATTCCTCATCCTCGTTTAGGGGACCCAACGACTTTTATTGTTAATAAAGCTAAGTTTATTTCTACTATTTTTCTTCAGCTTTATAGCATGCAAGGTCGCTCATTAGTGCCGTTGATTATTCATCAAGCCAATAAAGGTAACTTTGCTCCTATGGCAGGTCTAGTGTCACAAAGTGATGGTGGTAATCAAAACATGTATGTTGGTTTAACTTTCAATATTGTATGTAATGAAGATATGCCAAAAATTAGCCCAAGCATGATGAGTGAAGATGCTAATAATAATTTCGGTGGAAATACTAGCCATATTGCTTGGAAAACAGCTTGTCCACTGTGGCCAACATACAATGTAGAGGAAAGTTTTTATCAAGGCGTTACAGCGGATATTCCAACACTTATATTGTCAGGCAATTTAGATCCAGTAACTCCACCAAGCAATGGTGATAAATCTTCAGCAACATTACCAAATAACCATCATATTGTAGTTAAAAATGCTGCTCATATTGCTGGCATGAGTAGTTGTGGTGTGAGCGTCATCAATGAATTTTTAACGACTCTCAAACCAAAAGAGTTAGATGAAGATTGCTTAAAAGACCTTCCTGCTGTGTCGTTTATGACCAGCTTAAACGGCAGCATATAAGGAAATTGTATAATGATTGAAGTAAATAATTTACAGAAAAGTTTTAAAACAAAAAAAGAAACCGTGGTGGCGTTAGATGGTTTATCTTTTACTGCTAAAGATGGCGAGATTACCGGTATTTTAGGTCCTAATGGCGCAGGTAAAACCACTTGTTTACGCACTCTTTATGGCTTGCTTAAAGCGGATGAAGGTTATGCTATTGTTGATGGTATAAAAGTATGTGAACAGCCATTAGATGCACGAGCACGTTTAGGCATATTTCCTGACAAGTTTGGTTTGTACGAGCGTTTAACTGCTTATGAGCAAATTGATTATTTTGCTAGTATTCATGGCATGCAAGGTGATAAGAAAAAACAAGCGATCGAAAATATTTTAGCTGAATTAAATATGGAAGAGTTGGCGCACCGAAAAACAACAGGTTTTTCACAAGGGCAACGAATGAAAGTTACCTTAGCGCAAGCATTAGTACATCAACCACAGAACTTTGTCCTTGATGAGCCAACACGTGGTTTAGATGTAATGAGTACTCGGGTATTGCGTAAACATCTCGCTTCACTAAAAGCCAAAGGGCATTGCATTTTGTTTTCATCACATGTTATGCAAGAGGTCGCCGCACTTTGTGATCGAGTGATCATTGTTGCTAATGGTAGATTGGCCGCACAAGGAACCCCGCAAGAGCTATGTGATTTAGCTGGAGAGGCATTGTTAGAGGATGCTTTTGTTAAGTTAATAGGTTCGGATGAAGGAGTAGCCGCATGATCCAGTTTAAAGCGTTATTGAAAAAAGAACTTAAAGAAGCATTTCGAGATAAACGTGCCTTTGCAATTGCCATGATGATGGCCTTTATGGCGCCGATCATGGTGTTGGTGATGTCAAAAGTAGCGATAGATAAATTTGTTGATACACCTGATATTTATATCAAAGTGGCAGGAGCTGAATTTGCGCCAAAACTGATAAAGAAGTTTGCCGATGAACATATTTTATTATTCAAAGATGTGCCTGCAGATAATAAGCGCAACTGGGATGAACGAAATATTAACTTAGTGATCCCTGATACTTTTTCTGACGATATGATTGATGGTAAAACCATTGATATCACCTTAACTGCCGATTTTAGCGAACAAGCAATTAGAGCGCCGTTGCGTCGAGTTAAAGATACTATTAGAGAGTACTCACAAGAAATTGGTTATAAGCGACTTTTAGTACGTGGTATTGATGTACGTTTGTTAAGAACAGTAAATGTGGTTGAACAAGATACCGCTTTACCTAGTAGCAATTTTGTTATGATCTCTATGATGCTAGGTATCTATTTATTAATGGCTGCCTTTATGTCTGGTTTATCTGTTGCGATTGATTCTAGTGCAGGTGAACGAGAACGTGATGTATTAGAGATGTTACTTTGTCAGCCTGTTAGCACCTTGAAAATTGTTATGGCTAAACTCAGTACGGCAAGTTTTATAGCAGCTATTGCGGTTGTTTTAACAATTGTATTAACTTCTATCGCAGTGCAATTTGTCGATTTAACTAAAATTGGCGCTACGTTTAGCCTAGATTTATATACCATCAGCATCTTGTTAATACTCATGCTACCGATATGTTTCTTTGCTTCATCTATTCAGCTTTTTGTTGCCTTTCATGCAAAAAGTTTTAAAGAAGCACAATCATCGGTCACTATGATCATTATGTTACCTGCGATGGTGCCATTTATATTAATGAATATAGATGACAAGCCGCCATGGTTAGATTGGACTCCTATTGCTGCTCAAAGCATGTTGATGGAAGATTTATTTAAAGGTTTACCCGTTAGTTGGGTTGGTATTGGCTTTACTTCTATTGTCACTATCGCGATGACTGCAGTTTTAGTTTACGGCCTAGCGGCGAAGTTAAAGTCTGAGAAAGTGATCCAATCACTAAGCTAATGGTTTTTGGATAACGAATAGATTGAGTATTATGAATAACTCGGTAGAATTAACATTAAAGCAACAAGATCGTTTTCAAACGACAGTTAGTCATGTATCGAGTTATTCATTGAATCAAACATTAAATAAGTCATCAAACTTACAACAAACTTTTACCAAATGGATGACGGAGCATGAAAAGTTGCTGCGTCATATCATTACAGGTTTTGAAGCAAAACCTGCCATTCAAGATGAGCTATTTCAAGATATCGCTCTGAATATTTGGCGAGCTTTGCCTAAGTTTCGCCAAGACGCCAGTGTTAAAACTTTTGTTGCTCGTATTGCACATAACGTTTTAGCTACTCATGTGGCAAAAGCGGTGCGAACAATAAAAGCAGATCAAGACTTAACTGCCGTTAGCCAAGAAGCAGAACAAGACCATAGCCAACCGACACCTTATCAATCGCTGAATCAAGCGCAAAGACAACAGCGATTAGCACAAGCTATTCGACAATTAACACTAGAGCAACAACAGGTGGTCACACTAGCACTTGAAGGTATGAGTTACCTAGAAATTGCTGAAACTTTAGCTATTACCACTAATTTAGTTGGTGTTCGCTTGCAAAGAGCTAAAACTGCTCTTGCGCTATTGTTGGAGAAAGTATGAACAAAGATAACTCCCCAGAGAATGAGAAAAACCAATCTTTCATGCAAGTTGAACAAGCTCAAAAGAAATCATTGGATATTGATTCATTACCAAAAAAAGATGACCAGCAAGTAGAGGTAGAATCAAACTTTGTTGATGAACAGTGGGCTGAATTAAGCCAAGATTGGCAAAGTCAGCCGTTCACTAAAGTAGATGTGAATGCTTTGTTGAAACAAACTAAGAAGCGTACCTATTTAGCTAAGTCACTATTAGGTTTAGATATTCTAGCAACTCTGGGTTTGATCATTGCTTTTGCTGTTGGTATTTATCAAGGAGGTTGGAAAATAGCAACCTTAGCTTACCTTGCCTTCGGCAGTGTTTTATCAATAGTTTTTGTTTATTACGAAATTAAAATAAGACTCGGTATTTGGCAGCGAAGTTGTGATAGCCCTGATAAGGCTATCGACAATGCTATTGCGGGCTGTCAGTCATCAATTAAATATATTCAGTTAATTAAATTATCTTGCTGGTTCTTACTTCCTGCGGTAAACGCATACATTTATGCGATGATAAGTGAATCTGAAAAGTCACCTTGGCCGCCTTTTATCATGGTCAATAGTTTTGTACTTATCATGTGGCTAGTCACCCATTATTTTCACATGAAGCGCAATGCGGAGTTAAAACAGCTAACTAGCTATAAATCGAAATAAAAAACTGTATTTTTGTTATTTGTTGTTTTTTATTTTTAAATTAAGTTTTAATGCTGTTTTAAATTTCTTGTTATTCTGTTTTATCTTCGGTATATTCTGTAAAAATGAAATTTGATCGAAACTCTGAAAGTTTTAGTCGAATATAACACTAATTTTTGTAGCATAAGACATCGCCAAATGAACTTACCCTACGTACTTTTCTCATGTACAAGCGAGTGAATTTCAGGCAGAATACGCCGCATTAATTTTAGGATAATCTCCGTTCAAGCCAATGGCTGACCACTTGAGGATAAAACATGTTTCCACGTGATATGAATATTGCTGATTTTGACCCAGAACTTTATCAAGCAATGAATAATGAGAAAGTTCGTCAAGAAGAGCACATCGAACTTATTGCTTCAGAAAATTACTGTAGCCCTCGTGTTCTTGAAGCACAAGGTTCTCAACTGACTAATAAATATGCTGAAGGTTATCCGGGTAAGCGTTATTACGGTGGTTGTGAGTATGTTGATGTTGCTGAGCAATTAGCTATTGACCGTGCAAAAGAGTTATTCGGTGCAACCTATGCAAACGTGCAGCCACATGCTGGCTCTCAAGCTAATGCTGCCGTTTTCCAAGCATTAGTTTCTCCGGGCGGAAAAGTACTAGGTATGAGTTTGGCTCATGGTGGTCACTTAACCCATGGTTCACATGTAAACTTTTCAGGTAAATCTTACGAAGCTTTTCAATACGGTCTTCACCCAGAAACGGGCGATATTGACTATGATGAAATGGAACGTTTAGCACAAGAACATAAACCTGAAATGATTATCGGTGGTTTTTCTGCGTTCTCTGGTGTAGTTGATTGGGCGCGTATGCGCAAAATCGCTGACAGTGTAGGTGCATACTTTTTCGTTGATATGGCTCACGTTGCAGGTTTAATTGCTGCAGGTTTATATCCAAACCCAGTACCACATGCACATGTGGTTACTACTACAACCCATAAAACATTAGCTGGCCCTCGTGGCGGTTTAATTGTGTCGGGCTGTGATGATGAAGCCGTCTATAAAAAATTAAATTCAGCTGTTTTCCCTGGTGGTCAAGGTGGGCCATTAATGCATATTATCGCTGCTAAAGCGGTAGCATTTAAAGAAGCATTAGCACCAGAGTTTAAAGCTTATCAACAAAATGTTTTAGATAACGCGAAAGCTATGGTTGCAGTATTGCAAGACCGTGGTTATAGAGTTGTCTCTAACGGTACTGAAAACCACCTATTGTTACTTGATTTAATTGATAAAGACATTACTGGTAAAGATGCTGATGCCGCATTAGGTCGTGCACATATTACGGTAAACAAAAACTCAGTACCAAACGATCCTCGTTCCCCGTTTGTTACTTCTGGTTTACGTCTTGGCACACCAGCAATTACTCGTCGTGGGTTTGGTGTTGAAGAAACGAAAAGCTTAACTGGTTGGATTTGTGACATTTTAGATGATATCAACAATGAAGCAACAATCACTACTGTTCAAGCAAGTGTGAAAGAGCTTTGTTCACGTTTCCCTGTTTACGCATAAAACTAGAATGTTTGGTGTGGATAAACAAAGAATAATAAGTTGATGTAACAACTGCTTATTTAGATTAAAATGGCCGCATTAGCGGCCATTGTTGTTTCTTGGGCCGTATTTTCTCAGGAGTTATTTCATGTATTGCCCATTTTGTGCCGCTGTAGATACTAAAGTTATCGATTCCCGTCTTGTTTCTGATGGCCATCAAGTACGTCGTCGTCGTGAGTGTCTTGCTTGTAGCGAGCGTTTTACCACCTTTGAAGGTGCTGAGTTAGTGATGCCACGGATCGTTAAACGTGATGGCTCACGTGAACCGTTTAATGAAGATAAAATGCGTAGTGGTTTAGTGCGGGCGCTTGAAAAAAGACCTGTAAGTACTGAACAAGTTGAACTTGCGGTAAATAAGTTAAAATCTAAATTACGTGCCACAGGCGAGCGCGAAGTGACGAGTGAAATGCTGGGTAATATTATTATGGAGCAATTAAAAGATCTCGATCATGTGGCTTACGTACGTTTTGCTTCGGTTTATAGATCGTTTGAAGATGTGCGTGAATTTAGCGAAGCCATTGCTAAGCTAAAAGAAGATTAGTAAAGAGTGAGTAAGGAATAACAGCATGGATATAAATTATGCTTTGATCTTGGGGTGTTCAGCTTTGATTTTTTGGACTCGTCATTCATCTTATTTTAATAACCCTGAACGCTTGCTTATTGATCGTGGTGAGCAAGTGATAATTCGACCTTTACATGCGAGTTCTTGGTTTAAGTGGCAGTGGAAAACGGTCACTAAATCGCGGGTTGAAAAAATTCAACGTGCTAAGGGATGTATTTCTCTTTTTTATGGCAGTGGCCATGCCATTGATATGTGGATTTCTGAAAAGTTTGCGGATGAGTTATTTGCTCGAGCTCAGAAACTATTTCCACAAGCAAAACCAATCTCAGTAGCTAATTAGTGATTAACATCGAGTAACTAGTATGACTAAGTTCACATTACCTGATCATCAATATATGACGCGAGCCATTAAGTTAGCCAAAAAAGGTCATTACACCACATCTCCTAATCCTAGAGTGGGTTGTGTGCTGGTTAATGTTGTTGATGGACAAAGTGAAATTGTTGGTGAAGGCTTTCACCAAAAAGCAGGTCATGGACATGCGGAGGTGAATGCACTGGCAATGGCAGGTTCAAAAGCAGAAGGCGCCACGGCTTATGTTACGTTAGAACCATGTAGTCACTTTGGAAGAACAGCTCCTTGTGCTCAAGCATTAATTAAAGCCGGTGTTAAGCAGGTTATTGCCGCTATGGTAGATCCTAACCCTGAAGTTTCTGGGCGGGGTTTAGCTATGCTTGAACAAGCAGGGATAACCACACAATTCGGTTTACTTGAAGCTGAAGCAAAAGCTCTCAATGATGGTTTTATCAAATTAATGACATCCGGTATGCCTTATGTCCGGTGTAAGCTTGCGGCAAGTTTAGATGGAAAAACTGCAATGGCTAGTGGCGAGAGCCAATGGATCACGTCTAATGACGCTCGAAAAGATGTGCAAAGGCTGCGAGCGCAAAGTTGTGCCATTATTAGTGGTGCAGATTCCATTTTAATTGATAACGCTCGTATGACTGTGCGTTGGCATGAGTTAGGTGGTCTGAAGCAAAGTTATCAGGAGAGTGAACTAAGGCAACCAGTACGCGTTATCATTGATGGTAAAAATCGCCTCTCACCTGACTTGTCGCTATTTAATGAATCTAGTTCAATAATATTAATTCGTCATACCATTGAAAATATTCATCAGTGGCCTCATTTTGTAGAGCAAGTTGCATTACCGTTAGCAAAAAATAGTGAATATATTGATTTAGAAGATGTCGTTAATTTTCTGGCGGAGCGTGGTTTGAATGATATTCTCATAGAAGCAGGCCAGTCATTAGCTGGCGCTTTTATTGAACAAAATTTAGTGGATGAATTGATTTTATATCAAGCGCCTAAATTAATGGGCGCAGACAGCAAAAGTTTGTTAGTAATGCCTGATATAATGAAACTATCACAAGCTAAGATGTTGAACTTTAGTGATGTCACCATGGTAGGTAAAGATTTACGCATTACAGCTTTGTTAAATTAACAATAGAACATCAAAGCAGTAAATTGCGAGTGCAAAAAATAGTAATTAACAAATAATTAAAAGTAATGAGAATCTAATGTTTACTGGAATAATAGAGGCAATTGGAAAAATAAATAATATTGATATAAATCAATCAGGTGCTCGACTTATTATTGATACTCAATCTTTAGATATGAGTGATGTAAAGTTAGGGGATTCTATTGCCACTAACGGCATTTGTTTAACGGTAGTGGCATTTACTGATGCAAGTTTTAGTGCCGATGTATCAAAAGAAACGCTAACTCGTTCTGGTTTTGCTCATTATCAACGTGGTCAAAAAGTGAATTTAGAGAAAGCTATGTTGCCGACCACACGTTTTGGTGGTCATATTGTGTCTGGTCATGTTGATGGTGTTTCACAAATCACCTCAATTTCACGTAATGGTAATAGCATAGAATACTGGTTGTCGATGAGTAATGAGCTTGCGCCTTACATTGCTGAAAAAGGCTCAATTACTATTGATGGTGTGAGTTTAACTGTGAATAGTTTAACCGCTGATAACTTTAGATTAACCATAGTGCCGCATACAACTGAACAAACAATTATTGCTAGCTATCAAGTTGGCAGCAAGGTGAACATTGAAGTTGATGTAATGGCTCGTTACATTGAACGTTTATTACTAAAAAAAGAAACAAATAACCCCGTACCTAATCAAACGACTCCGACAGGTGTCACCGAAGCTTTGCTGATGCAAAGTGGATTTATTAAAAACTAAGAGGCAGTGATGAATTTACATACCCCACAAGAGATCATCGACGATATTAAGCAAGGTAAAATGGTGATCTTAATGGACGATGAAGACAGGGAAAATGAAGGCGACTTTATCATGGCTGCTGAGTTAGTAACGCCGGAAGCGATTAACTTTATGGCAACACATGGGCGTGGCTTAATTTGTATGCCGATGTCTCAACAGCATTGTAAAAAATTGAATTTACCGTTAATGGTTGATAAAAATGATGCGCAATTCTCCACGAACTTCACTGTATCTATTGAAGCCGCTGAAGGTGTCACCACAGGAATTTCAGCCGCTGATCGTGCTACCACAGTTTTAGCGGCAATTTCAAAAGATGCCAATCAACACTCGATTGTCCAACCTGGGCATATTTTTCCTTTAATGGCTAAAGATGGCGGGGTGCTGAATCGTGCTGGACATACTGAAGCTGGTGTTGATTTAGCTCGTTTAGCGGGTCTTGAAGCTGCAGCAGTGATTGTTGAAATTCTTAATGAAGATGGGTCTATGGCGCGCCGTCCAGATTTAGAGCTGATAGCTGAGAAGCACGGTTTGAAAATGGGCACTATTGCCGATTTAATTGAGTATCGAAATGCCAATGAAACTACAATAGAGCGTATATCCCAATGTAAGCTGCCAACAGCTTTTGGTGAGTTCGACTTAACGGTATTTAAAGATACCATCGACGGACAAGCACATTTTGCGTTAACCAAAGGTGAAATCAAAGCGGAAGAGCCAACATTGGTACGTGTGCATTTAGAGAATACTTTTAGAGACTTATTATTTAGCCAGCGCGAAAGTGTCGCTAAATGGCCGATTGGTAATGCTTTAGAAAAGATTGCTAAAGAAGGTGGTGTATTAGTATTATTAGGTAAACATGAGTCGCCGTTAGAACTTATTGCTCAAGTGGAAAAATACGCAAAATTAGACGCAGGTGAAACCGTAAAAGAAATTACTCGCCATGTTGGCTCTCGTAACGTGGGCGTTGGTTCACAAATATTATCAAACCTTGGTGTCAGTAAAATGCGTTTATTAAGCTCGCAAACAAAGTATCACTCTTTATCTGGCTTTGGCTTAGAAGTGGTGGAGTATATTTCTGAGTAGTTGAAGCTAACTAAACAGATAAATAGTGATTAAAAACGCGCGACTTAGGTCGGGTTTATGTTCAGGGACGAACAATATGTCGTGATGCCATGGATGGCAAAGAACGACGATGTACAGGGACGAACAATCATGTTTCATGTTACAGACAAACATAAGTTCTTACATCCAGGAATGTAATGCCGTGATGCTAGTGAAGTGGAGTAACACTGGAGCTGTTACCTAGATGGCAAAGAACGACGATGCTCAGGGTGAACGATAAAGGTTTGCTAAAAAAGGTAATGGTATTGTAAGGACAACTCTCTACCTCGTCCTGGGACTTTACCATTGTTGACTCTAGGGTCAAATACATCATATTGTTTATCAAGTAAGTTGTTTGCTGTAATTGATAACTTCTGTTCTTCATCCAGTTGAAAAGCAATGCGGCTACTTAATAGCGCGTAATTTTTCTGTTCGAAAGTCGCACCACTACTTAATTCACTAATTACACTATCACGCCAAAGCGCATTCATGTTTAATTGCCATTGATTCACTTGATAAGTTAAATTTAGCGAGCCAAACTTTTTGAAACTTTCGTTAATGGGATCATCAAATAAGTGACTATAATTGGCTTTAATGCTTAAACGTTCTGTTGGTGCATAATTGATACTGGTTTCTAACCCTTGCATCCTCATATCAATTTCATTGGAAAAAGTAAAAAGAGCTTCGCCGTCAAAAGGTACTTTGTTTATAAAGTCTCGTAAATCGTTATTGAAAAAAACCAACTCAGTGGCTAACTGGTTCTTTTGATAACGCCAGATCAATTCGGTGGTTTTAACAAATTCTGAGCTTAACTGGGGGTTACCAGCGGTTACTTCATCATTAGAATATAATTCATTGTTTACAGGGGGGCGAAAAGATTCTCCATATTGTAACTTAAAAGTATGGTTTTCATTGGATTGCCATACCAATGCCCCACGCAGGGATAGTTTACTGTCAATGTTAGCCACATGATCATATCTTGCGCCAACAAAGGCAACTAAGCTTGGTTTTATCTGCCATTTCACTTGCGAATAGAGAGCACTAATATCGTGACTTTTACGTAAGTTAGCAAACTCAGGAATATTGTTGATTTTAGTGACTTTACCTAAATAAAAGGCATTACTTGGAATAATAACCTCTTGGTTGATATCATAGTGACTGGTTACCGTACCTGCTTGAATTTGGCTGTCGTGTCTTAATTCAATACCAGAGTTTATATTAATGGTTGGACTTGATTGCCAACTATGCTCTAACTTGGCGCTTACTGTTTGCGTACGCCAATAGGGGCCAACTAGAAAATCATGGTCGGTAATGCCGGCTTCTTTGGGTAATACCATTCCTGATGAGGCAATTTCAAAAGCATTATAACTAATTTCAGCCCATAAACGGTGTACATCATTTTGCCAAAACGTATTATTTGCCGCTATAGTCATACTTTCACTATGATGAATGTTCTCTTTATTATAGCCGCCAAGGTTTATAAAATGATCTAATTGGTGCTGGCTATATCGCAGATAAACTTCGAAAGTGGCTGACTGTAGACCCAACTCAATATATTTATTTTTAAGCGGATCACTAACCTGTCGATTTAATGGCGATGAATACTCCTGCCCGTCATTTTGTTCAACATTGAGATTACCGTATAAGCTGAGATCTTTAGTGATGTTATGTGACCAGTTAGCTGCGACTTTTTTACTATTATGCTCGCCTAACCCAAGTATTACTTGGTTGCTATGCTTCTTGGTAATAATGTTAAAAACGCCGAGAAAAGCATTACTACCGTATAGAGCTGAGCCGGGCCCTCTGATCACTTCAACACGCTCGATAATATCTACGGGAATAAAAGGAGTATAAACCGACGCTTTACCAAAGGATGATTCGTTTAGGCGTTGTCCGTTAATCATCACTAATAGATAGCCATTATCCAAGTAAATACCACGAGCATGCTCTTTTGGTACAGCGCCAACCCAGTCGCCTCGGGTCATTTGAAAGCCAGGAATGAAATTTATAATGTCATAAGCGTTACTTATGCCTAACGCTTGGATATCTTTAGAGGATAGTATGGTGATGGTTGAAGGGACGGTTGATAATGTTTCTTCGGTTTTAGTCGCGATATTAATTTTCATCGACATTAACTGTTCAATAGTTAATTCATACATGTCGTCTTCAGTAGCCAAACATTGGCTAGAGATCATGAGTGATAAAAGTAATACTGATAAAAAATTAATATAAACCGCCAATATTTTTGATATTTAAATCAAACACTTTAAATGAAAACTAACGGTAAATTGGCATAATGGCAACATGTTTTTGTACGTATTTTTTCGTATACCGTTTGTTTTTTTAGGTGCTATATTTTAGTTTAGCCTACAAATTTGTTTATCTTATTTATTATTCCTTGGCTATCTAGGCCAAGATCATGGTGAATTTCTTGTTGAGTGCCATGTTTAATAAAGCTATCTGGTAAACCAATATTAAGTATCTTAATGGCAAAACCTTGGCTTAATAAGTATTCATTTATTGCAGAGCCTGCTCCACCCGCAATGGCATTATCCTCAATCGTCACAATAGTATGGTGAGAGTTCGTAAGTTCATTGAGTAAAGCTGTATCAAGTGGCTTAACAAAGCGCATATCTACTATGGTAGCGTTTAATTCATCTGCGGCAAGTTTAGCTTCAGTTAACGTTGTACCAAAATTAACAATCGCGATATCTTTACCTTTCGAAATAGTCTTCGCTATACCTATAGCAATAGTTTCATTGATGTTAGGGAGCTCAGCACCAGTGCCGGTACCTCGAGGATAGCGTACAGCTGCTGGGGTTTTTAATTGATAACCAGTGCTTAACATTAACTGGCATTCGCGTTCATCAGATGGTGTCATGATTACCATATTGGGAATGCAACGCATAAAGCTTAAATCAAATGACCCTTGATGAGTTGGGCCATCAGCACCAACAATACCTGCTCGGTCAATGGCAAATAATACCGGTAAGTTTTGTATTGCAACATCATGAATAAGCTGATCATAACCACGTTGTAAAAAGCTTGAATAAATAGCAACAACAGGATGATGCCCGCCAATCGCTAAACCTGCTGCAAAAGTCACAGCATGCTGTTCAGCAATGGCAACGTCATAATATTTATCTGGAAAACGTTGGCTAAATTCCACCATACCCGAGCCTTCACGCATGGCTGGAGTAATAGCAACGAGTTTATTATCTTGCTCAGCTGTTTTACACAACCAATCACCAAAAATTTGTGAATAGTTTGGCAAGCTAGGTGCGCTTTTAGGCAGAGAGGTATCGGCGGGGTTAAATTTCGGAACTGCGTGATATTTAATTGGGTCTTGTTCTGCGGCGTGGTAACCCTTACCTTTTTTCGTGGCAATATGTAGAATTTGAGGTCCCTTCAGATTACGCATATTACTTATGGTATCAACTAAACCGTTCACATCATGACCATCAATAGGGCCAATGTAATTAAAGCCTAACTCTTCAAAAAAGGTGCTTGGTACTACCATGCCTTTTAAGTGTTCCTCTGCACGGCTGGCAAGTTCTTTAATTGGAGGTATATTTTTAAGTATGCGCTTACTACCTTCACGAATGCCGGTATATAAACTGCCAGATAACATCTTAGCTAAATGATTATTTAAAGCGCCCACATTTTCAGAAATTGACATTTCGTTATCATTTAATATAACTAACATATCTTTATCAATATCGCCGGCATGGTTTAATGCTTCAAACGCCATTCCTGCGGTCATAGCTCCGTCACCAATGACAGCAACGACTTTTCTATTTTTACCTTCTTTTTCAGCTGCAGCTGCCATACCTAAGGCGGCAGAAATAGATGTACTTGAATGGCCTACGCTTAAAGTATCGTATTCACTTTCTTCACGCCAAGGGAAAGGGTGTAAACCATCTTTTTGTCGAATGGTGTGCAATTGTTCGCGTCGACCAGTTAAGATTTTGTGTGGATAAGCTTGATGACCCACATCCCAAATTAAGTGATCAAATGGGGTTTGATAAACATAATGTAAAGCAACTGTTAACTCAATAGTGCCTAAACCAGAGGCAAAGTGACCACTACTTTTACTGACCGAATTGAGCAGGTAACGACGTAATTCTTCACTGGTTTGAACAAGTTGGGATTTATCTAACTGACGAAGATCGTCAGGGAAATCAATGTTAGATAAGAGAGGGTAGTCGTTTAGGTTTGTAGTCATAGTTATTTTTCAAAACACATTTAGCTGGTGCGTTTTATTATAAAAGTGGCAAATTGAGATAAGTTTTGTGTATTGTATGTTAAATGGCTTAATGCGTGAAGCGCTTGTTGATATAAGTCATCGGCTTTTTCTTGTGCTTTAGCTAAACCCAATAAAGAAGGGTAAGTACTTTTGTTAGCATTAACATCCGAGCCTGATGGTTTACCTAGCTCTTCTTCGCTGGAAGTTATATCAATAATATCGTCGCGGACTTGGTAAGCAAGGCCAATAAGTTGCGCATAATGAGCTAGGTGTTGTTTATCTTCAGAACTAACGTTATTTGCGCATTCCGCGGCCATTAATACTGAAGCCTCAAGTAGAGCGCCTGTTTTTAAGGCATGTAACTTTTCTAAAGCAGTTAACGTTATTTTTTGATTGGTTGCAGCTAAGTCTAATGCTTGCCCGCCACACATTCCTTGATAACCACTGGCGTTAACGAGTTGTTGTATCAACTTTACCCGCTTTGGTTGCACACTTTCGGAAAAACTATGATTGGCCAAAATATCAAAGGCTAACGTTTGTAGAGCATCGCCAGCAAGTATTGCCGTAGCTTCATCAAAGGCTTTATGACAAGTAGGTTTACCACGACGTAAATCATCGTCATCCATTGCGGGTAAATCATCATGCAATAAGGAATAAGCATGAATACATTCCAGTGCTGCTGCAACGCCGTCAATATCACTAGGCTCAGCTTCTAAAGCTTCACCAGTTATATGAGCTAGGTAGGGGCGCATGCGTTTCCCGCCAATAAGTAAGCCGTAATGCATTGCTTCAATTAACTTGCTGTCGTTAACTTTTAGGTTATTAAGCTTTTCCGCTAAAAAACTATTAATTCTAAGTTGAAACTCTTCAAGTTTTGCTAGGCTCACTATTATTCAGCCTCACCTAAATTAAAGTCAGAAAGTTGGGATTGGCCATTTTTATTTAGCAATATTTGAATTTTTTGTTCCGCGTCTTTTAACTTATTCTGACTTGCTTGGCTTAGGTTTAATCCACGCTCAAAAGTAGACATGGCATCAGCTAAATCAAGGTCACCTTGTTCTAAACTTTTTACTATTTTTTCAAGTTCATTGAGTGATTCTTCAAAACTTAAATTTTCGATTTTTTTATTTGCCATGAGCCAAAGAAATACCACTAAAATATCAGTTATCGCGCAACTTACCTTAGCTCGTCGTTTGGGTCAATCTTACAGATCAAATAAACGGTTATTAAAAAATTATAATTATTCGTTAAGTTATTGACAATATGGGCGATAATACATTTATAAAATAAATAAATATTGCTTATTATTTTTGAATCATCACCATCAAACTAATTGAAAAGCATGGGGATTATCATTCGCGTAATGTTAACCCATGGGGTATTATCAAAGGTATAGCGATATGTTTAGGAGATTTTTGTGGATTTAGCTACGTTAATAGGTGTGCTCGGAGCCATAGGCTTACTGATAATGGCAATGATGCTTTCTGGTGATATCAGTATGTTTGTTGATACCCAATCAGTGATCATTGTTTTTGGTGGCTCACTTTTCATCGTTTTAGCAAATTACAGTTTGGGGCAATTCTTTGGTATTGGTAAAATTATAGCCAAAGCTTTTATGTTCAAAATTGAAGCACCTGAAGAACTTATCGAAAAATCTGTTGAAATGGCTGATGCTGCGCGTAAAGGTGGTTTTTTAGCGTTAGAAGAAGCTGAGATATCTAATGCCTTTATGCAAAAAGGTGTTGATATGTTAGTGGATGGACATGATGCTGACGTGGTGCGAGGTACTTTGCAAAAAGATATTAACTTAACTACTGAACGCCATGAAACTGGCTCTAATATGATGATGGCTTTGGCTGATGTTGCTCCTGCAATGGGCATGATAGGTACACTGATTGGTTTGGTGGCAATGCTTTCAAATATGGATGATCCAAAATCAATCGGTCCAGCAATGGCGGTAGCCCTATTGACCACACTTTATGGTGCCTTTCTTGCAAATGTTATTGCTATTCCTATTGCGTCAAAATTGAAGTTAAGAATGGCAGAAGAGAAACTCAATCAAGAACTTATTTTAGATGCTGTATTAGGTATTCAAGATGGTCAAAATCCTCGGGTTATTGAAGGCTTGCTGAAAAATTATTTGGCAGAAGGCAAACGTACTTTTGATACAACAGAAGAGTAGCGGAGTCTGTTATGGCTGAAGAAAAAGAGTGTAAATGCCCACCACCAGGACTACCCGCTTGGATGGGAACTTTTGCTGATTTAATGTCTTTATTGATGTGCTTTTTTGTATTGCTATTGTCATTTTCTGAAATGGATGTTTTAAAGTTCAAGCAAATTGCTGGTTCGATGAAGTTTGCTTTTGGTGTGCAAAATAAAATTGAAGTGAAAGATATTCCTAAAGGCACCAGTATAATTGCACAAGAGTTTCGTCCAGGTAAACCTGAGCCAACACCTATTGAAGTAATTCAACAGCAAACAGTTGAAATGACTCAACAAATGCTTGAGTTTCAAGCTGGCGATGAAAGCTCTGCTGGTGGTCGTCAAGAGCAACGTGGTACAGAGCGTGGTGGACAGTCACAAAGTACTGCAGATGAAATGTCCGCTCAAGCAATGCAAAAAGCTAAAGATGAACTAGAACAAGCTTCGCAAGAACAGGTGAATGAATTAGCAAAGAAAATTGCCGATCAGCTTGAGCAACAAATTCAAGATGGTGCGATAGAGCTTGAGTCTTTAGGGCAGCAAGTGATCATTCGTATACGTGAAAATGGCTCATTCCCATCAGGTTCAGCATTTTTACAACCGCAGTTTAAACCCGTTATTAAAGCTATTGGCGAGTTATTGATTACAGTTCCTGGTGAAATTATGGTGTCGGGCAATACTGATAATAGAGGCATTAGCTCTGAGTTATTTACATCAAACTGGGACTTATCAAGCAAACGAGCAGTAGCAATAGCTCATGAGTTAATTAAAGTATCTGGTTTTGACCAAAGCCGTTTGTTAGTCGTTGGGCATGCCGATACTCGACCTTTAGTTCCTAATACTAATGCACTTAATCGTCGACGTAATAGACGAGTTGAAATAGCCATTAATCAAGGGAAAGCGAAAGAAACTGAGCCTTATTCGGTTACTAAATAAGATAACTAAATAGCTGGTAAGTATTGCCAATAAAAGGATCTCAATTGAGATCCTTTAAACCGATCGCTATTGCTTTTTAATTTTCCTTGAGGCTAATGCCAGTAATCCTATAGATAAAATAACCACACTAGTAGGCTCAGGAACTGTGCTAACAACTGTTTGACTGAAAGTTGATGAAGAAGGCACTGGACCAATAATCATGCCTAAATGTGAATCACCATTAGCCCAAAAACGTGTACTGGCTGTATTTGTTGATTTGTTTAAAAATGGATTAGCAAATAATTCATTAAAGGTCGTTGAAAGTGAACTGATATCTGAAAATATATCGCTGCCCTTGGTATCCCAATCAAAATCTCCTCCAATTATTCGAGTAAAGGTACTTGTAGCACTGGCTTCAATTCCTTCTAATTCGAACTCTTGTTTACTATCCACTTCAATGATCAGACCTCCAAAGTAGTCCAAGGTGACACCAGAAGTTAGGCCGGTTAGCCATAGTGTTGCGCCGCTATCAAAAAAAGCGTCTTGAGCTATTGTGGTGCCATTGGCAGGAGTCAAAAGAATGCTGCTATCAAAGGTAAATCGTAGTGAAAGTGACTCGCCAACAATAAAGCCTATGTTTGCTTCAGGACTTGTATCTGTAATGGATTGAATAGCGCCTATGTTGTCCACGGATAAATTAATGACGCTGGCATTAACTAGGTTGGTTACGGTAAGTAGTGTTGCGAAAATGGTGCTTTTAAATATGTTGTTATTCAAGATTGATCCTATTGGTTAATATACTTGAAATGAAACTGGGTTAGTAACATTAATAGTGATTTAAGTTTTCGCCCATAAGCAAGCCTTATGCCTGTTTATCTTTTTGTTTGATAATCACTATGTTGCTGTGTATCTAAGCAAACACAAAAAATTAAGTGTAAAGTATTTTGACAGTATGCTTGAAGCTATTTGACCATGCTTTATTGTGAAAAAATATCTCAATAAAGTAATAGTCGCCCCTTGTTATTGTGTGAAGTTATTGCATCTTTCTACCTACCGTTAATTTAGTGTATAATCCGCGCCAATTATTATCTAGGTATCCAATGTTATGAAATTGATTGTTAAGTTGCAGGCTGAAATAGCCATGAAAAGTCGTCCAGTGCGCAAACGTTTTACTAAGATTTTAGAATCTAGTATTAAAAATGTTTTACGTCGTGTTGATGAGCAGCTAACAACTAAAGTTAATTGGGATAATATTGAAGTTAATACTAAGAATAATGATGCTGATAATCGTCTTAAATTGATTGAAGCTTTGCAATGCGTTCCTGGAGTAGCATTCTTCTTAGAAGTTCAGCAAACTGAATTTACTGACATACATGATATTTTTGAAAAAACTTTAGCCGTTCACGCTAAATCTATTGAAAACAAAACCTTCTGCGTACGAGTGAAACGTAATGGTGATCATGAATTCAACTCTCTAAAGGTTGAACAATATGTTGGCGGTGGATTAAACCAGCACGTTGAGAGTGCTAAAGTTCAATTACGTAAGCCTGATGTAACTATTCGCTTAGAAATAAAACATGAAAATCTCTTTATTATCACTGAACGCCATCAAGGGCTAGGCGGCTTTCCAATTGCCACTCAGGAAGATGTTTTATCATTAATGTCTGGTGGCTTTGATTCTGCAGTGTCTAGTTTTCAAATGATCAAAAAAGGCGCTCGTACTCATTATTGTTTCTTTAATCTTGGAGGCTCAGCTCACGAGGTTGGTGTTAAACAGGTTAGCTACTACTTATGGAACAAATTCGGTGCTTCTCATCGAGTTAAATTTTTTGCTGTTGATTTTGAACCTGTGGTTGCTGAAATTCTAGAAAAAGTTGAAAGCGGTCAAATGGGCGTGATATTAAAACGCATGATGATGCGTGCTGCGGCTAAAATTGCTGAAAAAGGTAAAATTCTTTCTTTAGTGACGGGTGAAGCATTAGGGCAAGTGTCCAGCCAAACTCTGACTAACTTAAATGTGATTGATAGAGTAACAGAGACGCTTATTCTTCGCCCTTTAGTCGCTTATGACAAGCAAGACATTATTGATATTGCACGTAAAATTGGTACAGAAGATTTTTCTAAAACCATTCCTGAATATTGTGGCGTGATCTCGAAAAAGCCAACTGTAAAAGCCGTATTGTCAAAAATTAAAGCTGAAGAAGAAAATTTTGATTTTGATGTTTTAGATAAAGTAGTTGAAGCAACTCGTATTTTTGATATTCGTGATATCGGTGAGGAGACAGAAGCCGAAATTCATGCCGTTGATACCGTAGAGAAGATTTCAGACGGGGCGATTGTTCTAGATATTCGCAGCTCTGAAGAAGAAGATGAAAACCCATTAGAGCTTGATGGTATTGAAGTTAAGCATTTACCTTTTTATAAACTGGCTACTCAATTTGGTGACTTAGACCAAAGTAAGCAATATTTGCTCTATTGTGAGCAAGGTGTGATGAGTAAGTTGCAAACACTATATTTGCTAGATAATGGTTTTACTAACGTGAAAGTTTATCGTCCGTAAATTGCAACTTCGCTAACGAATTACTTATCAATAGAATTATTTTTTAACTTTGTAATTTGTTAACTGCGTAATCTGTTAACTGCGTAATCTGTTGCCATAACTTAGTATTTTCTGGTGTGGCAACATGGTGCTTTAGTCCTTGATAATGAATAAAGCCGTTGATGTTATCTATTTCAGTCTTTCTCTTTGCTAAGTAATCACAGCGCATCGAAGAACTATTTTTTGCTGTTTGCCGAGCGACAGTTAATACATTCTCTTTTAACTGAGCTAACTCTAGGTTCACACCTCGTTGATGTGCAACAGCAGCAAGCTCTTGTAAAACTAAGGTTATTATCTGGTGATACTTATCAGCTAACACCTCCCCATTATCAATGTTATGCAATGTTGTTAATGGGTTAATTGCGCAGTTTATTGCTAACTTTCTCCATTGCTTTTCTACAATATCATCTTGCCAGCTTGCATTACCTAAAGCTTGTTCTAATACTGTAAGTAATTCAGCATAAGGCTGAGAGTGAATTTTTTCATTGCTAAAAGCAAACCCCAGTTCTGTTTTACCTCTACCAGTATGAGTAATAGCAAAGGCTTGCTCTCGCTTACTAGCATGTGTGATTAACATGTTAAAAACAGGTTGAGTCGTTTGAATGTTTTTTGATAATTTAGTGATATCTACCATGCCATTGTGACACATGATAATGCTCGTTTTTTTTGAAATATAAGGAGCGATACTATTTATAGCGCCAATTAAATCATAAGCTTTTAAGCAAAAAAGAATATGATCGGCATGAAGTAGGTCATCTGCACTTGCGACGTGCATATCATGTGAGTGTTGTTGCCCACTTAACTCCTTAATCGACATAGTTTTTGGAATATCTTTTATTTTATCAGAGCATTTTAATCGTACATGAAGAGCTTTATTCTGTGATAACTTGCTATACCACAATAATCCGATAGCCCCTTGACCAACGATGACTATATTCATTACTGCTTTTTACCGCCATAAACAATGATGCTCCATTTTAGAAACACAAATAAGCTGATACCAACTACATCGGCGAAAAAGTCACTGATTTCTCCGTTGCGAAAGCCTAAATAGAACTGACCTATTTCAGTTAAAGCAGCATAGAAAATTAAGCAAATACTTAAGTTTAGTAATGGAAATTTGAATAAACTATTGAGTAGCCAAGTTAAGGAAAAAAAACTTAAAAAATGGCCTATCGAGTCAATCTCCGTGGCACGTATTAAAACTTTGTGTACTTCATCAGAAATAAATGACCCTATAGATATAGCGATAATTGTAATTAAAATTAATAGTAATAAATGGCGGCTGTGCATAAACGAGAAGATTAAAGGCTAAGATAGGAAGATAATACCACGGGGGTTTTATTAAACTATACCATTGAGCCGCTATTTTTAATAAATTTTCAAGCTAACGTTTTGCCTTAGACAAGTTTTTGCTAATATCTGCTCATATTACTTTAAACATTACTTTATTAAATATTGAGAAAATTATGCCATCAATGGATGTAGTATCAGAGATTAATTTAGAAGAAGTTCGTAATGCTTGTGAAAATGCTAGCAGAGAATTAAGTACCCGTTTCGATTTTCGTGGCGTTGAAGCAAGCATTGAGTGGAAGAAACCAAATATTGTTGTGAAAGCAGAAGGGGACTTCCAAGTAAAACAACTCATTGATATGGTGCGCTCACAATTAACGAAACGTCAAATTGATGCTAAAGCAATGACGGTTGGTGAGCCCGAGTTTTCTGGTCGCAACTGTTCAAATCAAATTAGTTTTAAGGAAGGCATTGAGCAACCAATCGCTAAGAAAATTGTTAAACTAATTAAAGACAGTAAATTAAAAGTTCAAGCGGCTATTCAAGGTGAACAATTGCGTGTTACAGGAAAGAAACGCGATGATTTGCAATCGGTAATGAGCATAATCAGAAATGCAGAATTAGACCAATCTTTTCAATTTAATAACTTTCGTGATTAAACTACTTTAAGCTTTGACTCTCATTTTTAATGGGGTCAAAGCTTTATTCTTCTCTAGGGTATAAGCCCTTTTAATTTAAAGGCTAGTTCTATCGCAATTATCTCTGCGGTAGTTGCAGTATTTTCATACTAAATTTAGCAAACCCTACCATCTAATATCATTCACCAGCTAAACCTTATGTAGATCCAGCCTTACCTAAATAAGGTAATAAAACCAAATGATTATAGAGTATATGTGTCTGGTTAATTTACAGATATAGATAAATGTAAGTTGTATGATTTTTCATCACATTGAAAATGTTAAGTATTGTGTCCTTGGTATGTTTTTTGTATTGATACGCAGGAATTCAAACATTACTATTTTTTACGTTTTCTACCAAACACTTAACGGAAAAGGATTAAAAAGGAATACTCGATGAAATTTAAATGTACAAAACCTGCTTTAGCAGGCTTGATATTGGTTATAGCGGGTTCTTTTCAGCTAGCAAATGCTGGTTTAATTTCTCACGCAGCCGGTGCAATGTCGCTAACACGAGATTGTTCTGGTATTGAAACAGAAACATGGTGGGAGTGTGCATCAGCAACTCAATATACTGAAAATTATATTAATAACTGGGAGCTTAATTATGCTAGCAATGAAGCATCGATGGCAACCAGTAGTGATAATTGGGTAAACACTTCATATAGTGGGGAATATTATTCCTTACCTGAAGTACACCTAGCCTCATACTCTCAATCAGGTTGGGTAGCTGCTTCAGCTACTTATTCGTATCAAGAGTATGAATGGCTTGGAGAAGAAGATACATTGACTATTTCTTCACTTTTTGACTTTTCGATGTCGACTGGGGAGTTTTGGGCTGGTTATGCCAATAGCCGTTATATCGCAGAAATTGGTATTTTTAATGATATAACTGAAATCCCTCCGAATGAAACATATGGTGGTTTTGGTTATCCTACAGTAGCAAGTGACGGTATTCTTGCTGCTGATATTTTTGATTCCAGAGAGCATGATGATATTGTTGATGGAGCAACTTATGAAGGAGGTATTTCAACCTCATTTGATGTAATTCATGGCGATACTTTCTACGTTTATTCTCGTGTAGTCGGTAGTGCAAATAATGGAGGCTGGGTGGATTCTTCTAGCTCATTGTACACTTCTGTATCAGCAAAATACTCATCAGAAGAGGATATAGCTCTGGCATTGAAGACTGTTATTAAGCCTGCCCCAGTATCAGTTCCAGAGCCATCTACATTGGCTATTTTTGCATTAGGAATGATTGGACTGGTATTACGAAGATTTAATTAACAAATTAATCAACTTCTACCCTGAAAGCACCATACTTTATGTTTGGTGCTTTTTTTGTTTTCACCAGCAGAATTTTTTATAGTGGAGCTGTAAAATAGTCATATTTATAAATGAGAGGATGATGTTGTTTTAGCTACCGCTTAAAAGTAAGTAGATCAAAATTAAAATCTGATTAATAATGAAACAATTAAAATAAAAATTAAAATAAAAATAAAAATTAAAATAAAAAATAAAAAAATAACCACTTAAAAGGAAATAATTATCAAAAAATTAACCATAACATGGCTGTTGCTTACTTTTATATTTATTTATTCAAGCTCGATTTCAGCACTTGAACCGCCGACAAAACAACAATTAGCGCGTTATAAACAAGATGGAATATTAAAAGAAAAAATTAAAGCGGCGAAAAAACTGGGTAACCATAAAATTTCGCCTCTGCTCTATAATTCATCACTTAAGTATTTAAGTAAGTCGGGGGTGAAAATTCCCCAAAACGCTTTTCAGGGGCCAAATATAAACCCTAGACATACCAGCATGCCAAGTGAAGGCGATATAAAAATATTCACTTTACTGCTGGCCTTTTCGGATGCTCCAGCACCTGAACACCAATCAGCTGAAGTAATTACTAACCATATATTTGGTGAGGGGGTGGCTAATCGGTATCCAAATGAAAGTTTAACTAATTATTATAAACGCTCTTCTTATGATCAGTTAAATATTTCTGGTGATGTATTTGAGTGGTATACCACACCTTATCCTAGAGCTGATGTGGTCAGTGAACGAGATGTGATCAAAGAAGCCTTAATGTATCATGAGCAGCAAGGGGTTGATTTTAGTCAGTATGATAATGATGGTGATGGTGTTATTGACTACTTTGCCGTAGTTTGGACTGGTGAGATAGGAGAGTGGGCAAGTCAATGGTGGGGCCATTACACCTCCATGAGTGACCCTGATTTTAAACTTTCAAATAAATCCTTCTCCTCATATTCCTGGCAGTGGCTTAGTTATGACAATGCCGAGGCTGACTTTAGCCCAACCGTATTAATTCATGAAACAGGTCATGCCTTGGGTTTGCCTGATTATTATGATTATGACGGCTCGGTCGGTGCTCCGGTAGAGATTCCTGTTCATGAGATGATGAAAAATAATGCCGGTGATCATAATGCTTTTTCTAAATTTTTATTAGGTTGGATTGAGCCAGAAATCATCGGTAGTGGCATTAAGGCGGTAGACTTATTACCCTCAAGTAATTCTCAAGATGCGTTAATTATTATGCCTGAACTAACTTTAGAAAAAGGCCTAAGTGAATATTTTGTTGTTCAACATCGAGATCAACTACTTAATGATGCAAGAATGGATAACACTGGTTTATTGATTTGGCATGTTGATGCAACACCAACAGACTGGGGTTTTGTTTATGATAATAGCTACAGTGAACATTCTTTAATTAAGCTAGTATCCGCCGATAATGAACACTATTATCAACCGGGTCATGAATTAACCACATTAACCACACCTAGCAGTAGAGGTTACATTGACAGAGAAGCTGCAGTCGAAATAAAAAGTATCATAAAAAATGATCAAACCATTAGTTTAACGGCTGGTATTGTAAGCGTTCCTCAAATTAGTTTGTCAGGTATTGAACATTTAGAAAATCTTTCTAGTCAAAATGTTATTACAGCTACGGTTACATCAGTTGACTCCGTTGCCAAAGTGCTTTTATACGCTAATGATGTGTTAGTTGGTGAGGATAATGAAGCTCCTTATGAATTTAATTTATCATCTGATGACTTAGCAGTAGGTAGTGTCAAAATCAAAGCAGAAGCATACACTGAATCAGCAATGGGAATTGCAGAATTGAGTTCTTTGAAACTACCTAATGAAGCAAGTTTAGTGGTCGTCAATTTAAGTAATTCTAATGAGCTGACTGAGACACTAGAGATCTTTCAAAAGCCAGTGATTGAACTGACAGGTGTCCCGATAGTTATGCCTGAAAATGTACCGGCAATGTTTATCCTTTCCTCTACCTCTACACAATCGTCTAAGTTGACCGAGCAGCAATTTAGCCGTATCAATGACTACATTATTGCGGGAGGACATGTTTATTATGAGAACACTGCGTGGTATTGGCAAAGGAATGAAATTAACGAGCAATGGAGTCAGTTTGGTATTATGGCAACCTGGAGTTGGTCACAGACGGTAACCAACATATCGGGCGCAATTGACTCTGTCGTTTCAGGTCTAAGTTACCCCACTCCATCTGGCTGGTTCCTTATTAGTGAGTTGAGTGCAGTTGAAGGTTTTACCTCGGTGAAAAATTTGTGGGATGTTGATGGTGCAGACTTTAGTCATGCAGTGACCAATGTTGTTGGCGATGCTAAAATTATTGCTACCAGCGGGAGATTTTCATGGTTACCACCTGTATTAAGAACTGAAGTATTAGGGCGATATTTAGACTTTTTAGGACTTGATTCGGCCATGAAGCCATCTCTGGTGTCGATTCAACCCATGGATACAAACTTCTATGGTGAAAGTGATGTAAGTGTCAATTACAGACTAAGCCGTATTTATAACGACGGTACTAGTTCTGAAGTATCGCTTAGTGTTGTTTCTGAAAATGCACTTCCTGAGCTTGATTATTTACCATTTGAGTCGACACAAATTTCATTCTTGCCTGAGGAGCTTAGTAAAATAGTCTCTTTAACCTTAAAAGATGATTCTGTCGCTGACGGTGATAAAGAACTATTTATAACCATTACTGGGGAAAATGTTGACCCAGAAGCTTCTAATTCTTATCTCTTTATTCAAGATAATGAAAGCAGGGGAGAAATTCAGTTTTCCCAGAATAGTCTTACTGTCAATGAGAATGCTGGCTCTTTTAACGCAACCATTACCAGACTTAATGGCAGTGATGATAAAATTGAAGTTAACATAAAAACTGTGAACGGTACCGCACTAGCGGGGACTGATTTTAGCGCAACTGATATTGATTTAACCTTTGAGGCTGGAGAAATTGAAAAAGTTGTCACCATTGATGTTATTGATAACAGTATCTATGCAACGAACAAAAACTTTGCAATTGAGTTAATAAGTGAACATTTAATGACAAGTTATCAAAATTTATCAGTAACAATCAATAATGATGAACAGCCGCCGGCACCGCCAAAAGAAAAAAGTTCATCAGGAGGTGGCTCTTTTGCTTATTTTACCTTGTTTATGTTTTTGGTCTTTTGTACTCGAGTTTTAAAAGTGAAATAACCCTATTCAAATAAGTATGCGTAATTTTCTATAACCACTTAATGCATGTTAAGTGGTTTTTTTAAAGTAATAGAAAAATGAATAGCAATAATATTCACTTAACAGATGTGGCTTTACCGAAGCTTAACTTCGCCAAGTAGAGGTATACACAGAGTATTGTTTTTGGAAAAAAGCTCAAATGAAAATACCAACATATTATAAGGTAATTCGAATAATATTGAATTAGAGGGTTAATTGGTAACTAATTGAAATAGCTTAAAGAAGTGGTGGCCCCTCTGTGATTTGAACACAGGACCTACCGATTATGAGTCGGGCGCTCTAACCAACTGAGCTAAGGGGCCATTTTGATATTTTAATGCTGCTCTGATGAAGAAAGAGTTTCCCTTAACAAAGCGGGGGCAGTATAAGCATTTTTTATTTTGTTGTCACCATCATAACTTTAATTATTTAATAAAACTTACTTGATAGCTTATTTGTTGCGCAATTGGCGAGAATATTACGCTTCTCGCCAATTTATTTTGTAAGTTTAGTATTGTTTAGTCATGAAGCTTCTAAGTGAAATAGGCAATATCAGAAGAAATAACCAGACTATTCCACCACCGCTAGATTTTTTTGCTGGCTCTACTGGAGGTGTAACAGGTGCAACTACAGTTATGGTAATACTTTTAACGTTACTCGCAGCTCTAAAATCGGTTGCGGTGAATTCAAAAGTTAGTTCGCCAGCTATTGCTGGAGCAACAAAATTGGCAGTAAGCATATCTTCATTGTTAAGTGTTACGTTATCACCTGCAGTTTGCTGCCATAAGTAGTTCATGGCGTCATCTTCTGAATCTATCGCTTCGGCGACTAAACTAACACTTTGGCTAGTATTTACCTGAAAGTTTTCATTGAGGGTTATCGATGGGGCACTATTGTTTTCATCATCAGCAATGGTGATGATAATTTCACTGTTTGTCCCTAGTTTACTGCCATCTATGCTGAATAGTTTTAAAGAAAGGCTTTCGTTTTGTTCAGATAAGTCATCGTTTAGTATATTAACGGTAATTATTTTAGTTTCACCTTCCCCATCTGACCAGGTGATAATACCGCTATTTTCTTCAAAATCACTGCCTAGTTCAGCCTCTTTGGCGATGAGTTGATAGCTATATGATATTTTTCCATTGGTACTGCCTATTCTGTTAACTGGTATATTAATCGCTGATTGATTTTCAGCCACTAGCACTTCATCACTGGTAAATGAACTAGAGCCATGATCAATCATCCCTACAATATTAACGGTTACATAGCTATCTTTTGCAAGCGTTGCACCGTTTGTTGGGTTGAATAAACGGATAAAAAATGATTTAGAAGGATCTTCACCAGTGTCGTCGGTGGAAATAGTTATATTGAGTGTCTTATCGCTGTTATCTTTTGCTTGCCAAGTGAGAGTACCGTCGTTGATAACAAAATCATTATCTTGTTCTGCACTGCCTGAAATGACTTGATAACCAACGGATATTTCATTTGATTCGGTAATAGCATTTAATCGTTGTACGGCTAATTCAAGGGTGACACCTTGCTCAGTCTCAATTGTTTTACTAGTGAAACTTATTTCACCATGAGTGGAAGATTTTGCCCGATCTTTTAAAAGGTAAAGGCCACTGTTGATATCACTGATCAGTATTGTGCCTGAGGGTAAAAATGGGTATACGCCCCATGCACCAAAGAAGTTTGGAGTATCACTATCAGGATAAGTATCAAAAAAACCAACTTCCTCTGGCGTGGCTGGGTCGGTAATGTCGAGTACGGTTAATCCTCTAGTATAATTTGACATATAATAACGATTACCTCGAACAAAGCCATTATGGTCAATGGCTGCTGTTGGCCCTGTCCATTGTCCTACTTGCACAGGGTTGTTGAGATCTTCAATAGAGAATATTCTAACGGTAGTATTTAACCCTCCTTTATATTCATCAAATTCATCATGCAGTAAAACAAATTGTTTATCTTCTGTACCCCAGCCTGAATGTATATACTGCTGAGTTGGAGGTACGTCAGTATAAGTGACTTCACCTAACTGTGAGACATTATTATTATCGGAAATATTCCACAGTTTCATTTCATTTTCATTAAAATCAATAAATACAGTACAAGCACCTGAGTTTATTGCACAGTCATTGTTTGCACGTTGATCATCAATAGATAGTGAAGCTCCATCATGAGTATAACCGTTGCCAAAATAGTTACCTGAGGTGGCGACTAATGTGGTGGGATTTGCTAATGAATAATTTTGAAAAGCACCGCCTTTATTATTTGCACCAATAAGCTGTAAGCTTGGTGTTGCATTAGGTAGTGCAATGTTGAGGGAGTAATCTACGTTGGTGATATAAACATTATGTGCTGTGGAAACGACATTATTTTTTTCAACAAGGCTAACTGAATGGGGGAGGCTGTTTAAGTCGATAATAGTAACGTAGTCAACAGATCCCGTGCGGCTCCCCTCAGAGGTTGCATAGGCATATGCTTTCCATTGCTCAATCTCTTTATCATAATATTGATAAACTTTCACATCGCGCCAACCTGAATTAACGCCAGAGATTGTTCCCACTTCTATCGGTAATTCTGGGTTGGAAACGTCAAATACTGCAATACCGTTATATACCCCCATAATGGCATATTCATTATTATTGTTTAGATCAACATGCCCCCAAATATCGTTACCGGATTGAGGATTTGAAGAAAAGTCATTTAGTGGAATATGTGCGAGTAGGTCAATATTTTTACAGGAAAATATGTCTGCTTTGCCATTTTTACACGGTTCACTTGTTTGGCGCTGACTGAGTTGTTGATATTGCGCTAATTTATTTTCGAGTTCTTTGTTTTCTTGCAAAGATTTCCCATCTGAGATAATAGTAAAACCTTGGGCTCTTAATTGTTCTGTCATTTCCACTGGAATATTGGTTAACGCACTAATATTCGATTGTGGACTTTGAGATTGGTAATGGTCAAAGCGGTTATAACCACCTAAAATAGGAACTAGAGAGCTTTTTAGATAAAAAATTTCATCGGTTGAACTGACTTTATACTGACCTGCAGCAACTAGTATTTTGTCACCCTTGTTTGCTTGTTTTACTGCATAGGCAATGGTTTTACAGGGTCGTAACACATTGTCACATTGACCTTTATCGGTACCACTTTCGGCAACAAACCGAGCTTTATCATGTTCTGAATGTGCAATAGCATTGCTGCTAAGTAGCAGTGATATACTACTTAAAAATAGTGCTTTAATAATTTTCATTGTAAACCTTGCTATTTTTACAGTAAATTAACTTTTAATTAACTAAATGTAACAGTATATTGGATATCTTTAAACCATCGATGAGTAATTTTAAGTAACTCTCTACATAATTAGTATGGAAGAACCTCTTTTAACTGTAAATGATGAAAACAATGAAACTCTCTTTTATTTTTAATAGCTTTATTTTACTTTTGTTATCGGCTTGCTCAAAGTCAGAACAAAACCAAGTATTAACTTTTCAAACTCGCTTTGAACAACAAAACCTTAGCTGCGATCAGACTGTAAAGTATAACGATACTTGGTTGGAATTATCGCAAATACAGCTGTATTTAAGTGATTTTTCTATAAAGAGTGAACAGGGTGAGTGGCAAACATTAACGATGACTACATCGCCTTATCAAACAAGTAATGTGGCATTGTTAGGGCTGTCATGCGGTGAAAATAAAACTGGTAAGGATAATTGGCAAGTAACCTTTACTGATAATGTGAATTTAGCTACGGCGAGCGGAATTCGATTTAAATTAGGTGTGCCGTTTGAATTAAATCATTTAAATCCGTTAACTCAACCAAGTCCGCTCAATGTATCCTCAATGTTTTGGGGATGGCAAACGGGTCATAAATTTATGCGCCTAGAAATGTTAACGAAACAAATGACGACCGTTAAGACTAGCGAACAACAGCAACAAGGTAATTGGCTATTTCATTTAGGCTCTACTGGCTGTAGTGCTCCTAGTGTGGTTCGAGCACCAAAGCAAGCGTGTAAATATGCAAATGTTGTTGATGTAGAATTAGCACTTGTTCAGCAATCTAATAATAAGCAAACCATAGTCACTATTGATTTATCACGTTTACTTAGTGGAATATCATTAACCGCAGAGCAAAGCTGTCAATCGGCACGCTCAGATAAAAGCTGCCAACAATTATTTCAGCGGTTGGGTTTAATTGATAACTCTGGGGCTGGACAACAACTCTTTAAGGTAAAAAATGAAAAGTAACTTTTTGTTGATTGCTATTGTGGCTTTTTTATTCATTTCAATAACTTCATGCAGTGAAAAAAAATCGGAGCAGCAGGCTTATCAATGGCCTATTATCGAAGGTTTCCCTAAACCTCAAGTGCCGATCAATAACCCTATGTCAGTGGCTAAAGTTGAGTTGGGACGCGCTATTTTTTATGATAGAAATTTGTCGTTTAATCAGCAGCAATCTTGCTCAACTTGTCACTTGCAAGAGTTTGCTTTTGGTGAAAATATTAAGCAGTCAATTGGTAGCACCGGAGAAAATCATCGCCGTAATGCTCCGGCATTAGTGAATATTGCTTACAATAAAACATTAACTTGGGCACATGATGGTTTGACTACATTAGAGCGACAAATACTTTTACCCATGTATGGAGAATCTCCAATTGAACTGGGCATTACAGGGCATGATGATGAAGTATTAGCGCGTTTTAAGTCAAAGGAATATCAGTTGTTATTCTCACAAGCTTTTCCGGACAAAAGTATTAGTTTTGATTTGATTGTTAAAGCACTCTCAAGCTTTGTTCGCAGTTTAATTTCACTAGGTTCACCGTTTGATCAATATGCTTATGCTGGTGATGATAATGCTATTTCAGTCTCGGCTTTAAGAGGGATGAACTTGTTTTTTTCTGAAAAGTTTGAATGTCACCATTGTCATGGTGGTTTTAATTTTACCCAATCAACCAGCCATGAAAAGCAACTAATTGACCGTCGTCCATTTCATAATACCGGTTTATATAATGTAGTAAGAAAGGATAAATCAACAGGCTATCCTACTACTGATCCGGGTTTGTCTGAAATTAGTACAGAGCTTGCTGATGATGGACGTTTTCGCGCCCCAACGTTACGTAATATTACTGTATCAGCACCTTATATGCATGATGGCAGTATTGATACTTTAGCTGAAGTCCTAGATTTTTATGCAGCAGGAGGACGTAATGTTACACACGGGATAAACCAAGGCGATGGCAGAGCTAATCCACAAAAAAGTGTTTTTATTAAAGGTTTTGAAATGAGCGAGCAAGATAAAAATGACTTACTCGCTTTTTTAGCGACATTAACGGATGAGACTTTTTTATCAAATGCTAACTTTGCTCAGCCTAACAAAAATTAATTAAGCTGAGTTGAGGAAGTTAGCTTGAAATGAATTTAGCTATCTTCAAGGTAATCAGTGGCTTTAATTGAAAACTCAGCCAATAAATCACTGATAAAACGGTTTAACTCTCCAGCCATTAAAGCAAAATCTGCATCAATGCGAGCAATAACATCATCACTGTCAATGTCATCATTTTGCTCTTGTAACACATCGAAGAACTTTAAGCGTTTGATCGCCAAATCGTCACATAGAATGAATGACATGGCATCGTCCCATTCTAATGCAAGCTTAACGACAAATTTATCTGCATCTAGATGAGATTTCATTTCATCACAGGTAAGATCTTGATTTTTTACACGTACTACAGCGCCGTCGTCGCCAAGAGCATGAAGCTCAGCTTCCATGCCTAATTGAAAGTTATCACCTAAACTGGTATCGGTTAACCAATCTGTCATCAATTCATCCGGCGCTTTTTCTGGTGAAACGCTAGTAACAGGTAAAGTACCCAATACTTTCCTTAATAATGCTAAGAAATCTTCAGCTTTGCTGCGACTACTGGTATTGATAACAATAATGTTATGTTCAGCATTGATGTAAGCGTGGGTATCGGTTACGCGAGAAAAAGCACGTGGTAATAACTCAAAGATAATATCTTCTTTAAATTGTTCTTTTTCTTTTTTAGTTGCACTTCGAGACTGTTCAGCTTCGTGTAAGTTGATTTTTTCTTCTAACATGTTTTTAACGACAGGGGCTGGTAATATTTTTTCTTCCTTGCGAGCACATAAAAGATGATTGCCATTAACTGAATGAACAATGCTTTGACCATGTTTACCTAAAGCATTTACCCAACCAAAATGTGACATTTCAGTTGAACCACATGGAGTAAACAAGTGTTCAGCAAGGTGTTTTTCTAAATCTTCTTCAGAAGATTGAAACGGGCGTGTGAAGGCAAAAAAGTAGAGATTCTTAAACCACATAAATACTATCCTTTGCCCATTTATTATAGGGCTGATTTGCAAAAGGTGGCTATATTAACGTAATTTAATACCCTAGTCATTTTAAAAAAAGTATGAATTTTTTAGCTCATATCTTTAAAGTAAATATCGTAACATAAGCCTTGCCCTTCAGGGCATGATGCGGTGATAGTGCCGTTTAACGTATCGGTTACGAGATTATTAATAATATGCGTGCCTAATCCTGTGCCGCCATTCCCTGCCTTGGTGGTATAAAAAGGGTCAAATAATAGTGCAAGTTTGTCTTGCGGAACCCCCACGCCATTATCTTGATATTGAATATGAATCTCATCACTTTGCATGTTTACTCTTATGATTATTTGACCTCTATTAATACTATCAAAACCATGAATAATCGAATTGATAATCAGGTTGGTAAATATCTGAGCAATGGCGCCTGCATGACAGTAGATGTCTATATTATCAATGCAGTCAATTTTAATTGTATGACTGGTCTTCTTCAGTTTAGGGTGTAAAGATTGAATGATTTCATCAATGTATTTAGCTAAGTTTATTTGTCTTATTTTATCACTGGTTTGATCAACGGCCACTTGCTTAAAGCTTGCAATTAACTCTGATGCTCGTTGTAAGTTATTAAGAAGTAATTGCAAGCTGTGATCGGCATTTTGTACAAAGTCGTCAAGGCCTCGTTTACTGAGCTTATGCTGATTAATATCTTCGTTTAGTTTGGTAAGTAAGTCTGCTAAATAGCTAGTTGAAGTGATACTGACACCAATAGGGGTATTTATTTCATGTGATACCTCTGCGGATAAGTTACCAAGAATTGCCATTTTTTCAGCGTTAAGTAAACGTTCTTGGGCTTTATTGAGCTCAAGAATCGATCCTTTCAACTCTTTATTGGTTTTGGTTAAGGTGGTTTCGGTATTACTACGTCGACTGTTTTCTGCTTTTAATTTTTCTTGTTGAGTTAATAATTCACGTTGTTGTCTTTCCATTTTTAACATTGTGGTACTTAACGAAGAGGTTTTTTTAGCAACTTCTTGTTCTAACATTAAATTTTGTTCGTCTAATTTATTGTTAGAAGAAATAACTTCAGCTTGTGCGTGGGCTAGCTCATCCTTATACCGGGAAAGTTCTGATAACAAATTGTTGTAGGCATTTTGTAGAATACTGAGTTCGTTTTTTTCATAGTTAATGATATGGATTTTTGAAGACTCAGGATCATCAATATCAAATCGATTGATTTGTTCGGTTAACTCATTTAAAGGATTGGTTAAAAATTTGGAAAAAGTTAACGAGAATAGAAACACTAATGCGGCTGTTTTAACCATGGCGTTGCCAATAAGGAAGTATATACCTACTTCAATACGATTAAAAATAACCTCGTTACTAGATAATAAAGTAACGGTTCCTACTTTGGTGGTACGGCCCGAAAATTCAAAAACAAGTGGAAAACTATGACCAAAAAGCCCTTCTGATAAAGAATTAATATTGAAATAGCCTTGGTCTTCATCTTTATTAGATAATACCAAATTTAAATCAGCGGTACTTACTTCTCCAAGTTGAGTGATCACTTGTTGGTTTTCATCAGTAACCTTAATACCCTTTATCATAGGTATTGCCACTAACCCTTCGGCAATATCTATCGCTTGTTGTGTATTTAGTTCCCAAACTGCACGAGTTAGACTGCTACTAAAGGTTTTTTCAAGGGTTAATAGCTCGCTATTGATATGACTTTTTGTATTAACGTATTCAGCACCAATTTGTACACAGGTCACAATAAACGTTAAAACGAAATAAAACGACAATACACGTGATAATAGCTTGCGAGAAATACTGGTTACTTTCATTCAATGTTCTTTTATTTTTTAATGAACTTGTTTAATTTTAGCTAGTTTATTGGATGATAAAAGTTTTTTCTGCAAAATATCTAACATTTCTTTTAAAAACACTAAGTTATTCCTATAGTAATGCTATTACATTGTTACTTTATTAAATAAAATAGTAGCTGTCACAAAAGTGTCATTATCAGTAGGCACAATACGCTGCAATTAATCAGTAACTTAATAATTATACCTAAGGTAAAAACATGAAACTCTCTTATAACGTACTAACTGTTGCTTTGATTTCAGCATTATCGGCTCAAACATTTGCTGGCGATGTAACTATTTATGGTAAAGCTAATCTTTCTGTTCAATCTTCTGATGAAGGTGAGGGATCGTTTACTGAAGTTAAAAGTAATGCTTCTCGCATTGGTTTTAAAGGTACTCATGAATTATCAGATGGGCTTGAAGTAGTTTATAAAGCTGAATTTCAAGTAGACTTAGATGGCGACAGTGCTAAAGGTGATAGCATTACTGATCGTAATCAATATGTTGGTTTACGTGGTAGTTTTGGTGAAGTGTTATTAGGAAAAAACGACACTATGTTGAAACAATCCCAAGGAAAAGTAGATTTATTTAGTGATTTAAATGGGGATATCAAACATTTGTGGAAAGGCGAAAACCGCATGAGTGATACTATTTCTTATAAATCACCTAAATTTAATGGCTTTCAAGTTGGCGTAACTTATGTTGCTGAAGATAGTGTTGAAGGTGAAGATGCTTCATCAATCGCAGTATTTTATGGTGATAAGAGTCTAAAAAAATCCAACATTTATGCTTCTTTTGCTATAGACAGTGATATGAAAGGATATGACAATACACGTGCAACGGTTCAAGGTAAGTTTTCAGGCATCACTTTAGGTGCAATATTGCATACTCAAGAAAGTATTTCGACTGGCGCAGAAATGGACGGTTTCTTGGCATCGGCTAAGTATACTTTTGATAAAGTTACTGTTAAAGGACAATTCCAAACGGCTGAATATGACGGTGGCGATGATAAATCAGGTATTACGTTAGGTGCTGATTATAAGTTGGCAAAAAGCACCAAGCTTTATACTTTTTATACGACGCTTGATATGGATAGTGGTGCTGATGAAGATTACTTAGCGGTAGGTATTGAATACAAATTTTAAAACCTAACAATATCAATTATATTAAAGCGGCTTTAGTCGCTTTTTCTTTTTGAGCTAAAGAAAAAACATTAAATTTGATTTTTGTAATATAACTGTCATAAAAAGTTATCACAATGTTCATTATAAGAGTAACAAGATTCTAATTAGGAAGTTGACATGAGCAGACAGATTTTGGTTGTTGAAGATGAGGCTCCGATCAGAGAAATGATCACTTTTGTACTTGAGCAAAATGGTTTTAATGTTATTGAAGCACAAGACTATCAACAAGCGTTAACTGAAATTAGTGAGCCTTATCCTGACTTGATTTTACTTGACTGGATGTTACCTGGTGGCTCAGGTGTTAAGCTTGCTAAAACCTTAAAGCAAAATGAATATACTCGCACCATCCCTATCATCATGTTAACGGCTCGTGCCGATGAAGATGATAAAGTGAAAGGGTTTGAGGTAGGAGTTGATGACTATGTTACTAAACCATTTTCTCCTAAAGAATTGATTGCTCGTATTAAAGCGGTCATTCGCCGTGTGTCTCCTACTGCGTTAGAAGAAGCTATTGAATTTCATGGAATGAAGCTTGACCCAGTTGCTCACCGGGTTGCAATTAATGAAAGAGCTTTAGAGTTAGGGCCAACAGAATTTCGGTTGTTACATTTTTTTATGACACATACCGAACGAGTATATAGTCGAGAACAGTTGCTTGATAATGTTTGGGGCACTAATGTTTATGTTGAAGACAGAACCGTAGATGTGCATATTAGACGATTACGTAAAGCGATTTCTGGTGAAGGGCATGAAGATTTTATTCAAACTGTTCGAGGCTCAGGTTATCGTTTCTCTGGTAAAACTAAATTAAGTAACTAAACAGCATCTATGTATTTTCGATTATCAGTTAAAAAAGTCATCACTCGACTTGTCGTCATTATTTTATTGAGTGCATTGCTCGGTTTTATGATTGGCAATACGCTTTTAGTGGTTGCAATTAGTTCATTGTCATTATTGATTTGGCATTATCATCATTTATTAAAACTCATCCAATGGTTATGGCGAAGTAAAGCGCTATCTCCTCCAGAAGCTGAAGGTGTTTGGGGACGCATATATGATGGTTTATATCGCCAAACTAAGCAATATCGTAAAAAGCAAAAGCAATTAAATGAAAAAATTAGGCAGTTTAGAGATGGCGCTGAAGCTTTACCTGATGCTGCTTTAGTACTTTCTCATGATTTATTTATTGAATGGGGTAATAAGAAAGCCCAACGTATTCTCGGCATTAGGTGGCCAGGAGATGTGGGACAGCGTATTGATAACTTAATTCGCTTTCCTGAATTTGCCAAATATATAGCAGATGGAAACTTTGAACAACCTTGTCTTATTCCTTCACCAGTTAATATTGAAGCAGTACTAGAGTTAAGGTTGATGGCTTATGGAAGCGATCAAGTACTTTTTCTGGCGCGTGATATTAGTAAGATTCATCGCTTGGAAGAAATGCGTAAAGACTTTGTTGCCAATGTTTCTCATGAATTAAAAACCCCTTTAACTGTCGTGCGTGGTTATGTTGAGATGGTACAAGCCACCGAGCATGCACTCGATCCTCATTGGCACAAAGTGTTCAATACCATGGAAGAGCAAGTGTCTCGTATGGATAGATTAGTTGAGCAGTTATTAGTATTGTCGCGTGTTGAAATTCATGCAGATGAGGACGATAAACAAAGGGTAAACATGCCTAAATTGATACACGCTTTGTTAAGTGATGTTCAATGGTTAAATCAAGAAAAGGCACATCAAATAACGACAGATATAGATGAAAAGCTATTTATTGTGGGCATTGAGAGTGAGCTGAAGAGCGCATGTGCTAATTTACTTTCTAATGCGATTGCCTATACACCCGCACATGGTGAAATCAATGTGAGTTGGCAGCAAGTAGGCGATAAAGTGAAATTTTCAGTAAAAGACAATGGTCTTGGCATTCGCCCTGAACATGTTAATCGTTTAACAGAAAGGTTCTTTCGCGTAGATAAATCACGCTCTCGTGATACCGGCGGCTCAGGTTTAGGACTTGCGATAGTTAAACATGTACTTAATCATCATCATGCTGAGCTTGATATTCAAAGTAAAGTAGGTAAGGGCAGCGAGTTTATTATCTATTTTGATGCCAAATTTAACCAGATTGCTTAATTAAATGACTTAGTCTTTAGATTCAGTCTAAAAATCAGTAATAAATCCCAATGTCATCTAAGTGTCACAAAGTTTAAATATAATTGTCATATTCACTTTATATAGTGTGTTCAACTTAATTAGCTATATCAATTTACGTCAATACATAGACAGCTTGATATGCAACACTCTCATCGGAGAACAACATGGGTTTTAAACGTACACTAGGCATCATCGGTTTAACCAGTTTAATGAGTTTTTCATCATTAGCGATTGATAACGATTTACCAGAGTATAAAAAAGTAAGTGGTGTTTCAGGTAATGTATCTTCAGTAGGCTCAGATACATTAGCGAACATGATGACATTTTGGGCAGAAGAATTTAAACGTACTTACCCTAATGTAAATGTTCAAATTCAAGCAGCAGGTTCATCTACAGCTCCTCCTGCATTAACAGAAGCCACTTCAAACTTAGGGCCAATGAGTCGTAGAATGAAGTCTCGTGAAGTTGAAGCGTTTGAAAAACGTTATGGTTACAAGCCAACAGCGGTGCGCGTGGCGATCGATGCTTTAGCGGTATTTGTTCATAAAGATAATCCGTTAAAAGGTTTACGTATCGATCAGGTAGATGCCATTTTTTCTAACAATCGCAAATGTGGCGCAACAAAAAATGTCGATCGTTGGGGAGACATAGGCTTAACAGGTGATTGGATCGGAAAAGATGTGCAATTGTATGGTCGTAACTCGGTTTCTGGTACTTATGGCTACTTTAAGAAAAAAGCATTATGTAAAGGTGATTTCAAAAATAGTGTTAATGAACAACCTGGCTCTGCATCAGTAGTTCAATCGGTGTCAGCATCATTAAACGGAATTGGTTATTCAGGAATTGGTTATAAAACTTCTGGTGTTCGTGCTTTAGCATTATCCAAAAAAGGTAGTAACTTTGTTGAAGCAAATATGGCAAATGCTATTTCAAAAAAATATCCATTGTCTCGCTTTTTATATGTTTATGTTAACAAACACCCAAATAAGCCTTTAGCGCCAATGGAAGCTGAGTTTTTGAAAATGGTTTTATCTAAATCAGGCCAAAGTATTGTAGAAAAAGATGGCTACATTCCATTACCTAAATCAGTTGTTACTAAGGAACTGAAGAAATTAGGATTAGTTAAGTAATAAATAGCAACTTTATAACTAAAGCTGATGAATTAAAGCCAATTACTAAGGTAATTGGTTTTTTTGATCTATGATTAAGTCAAATAGAGAACAATAAGAAAGGCGAATGATTAGATTAATACAAAAACAAATAACTGTTATTTATGGCTTTATTGCTGTAAATTTAAAATATTGTCTTTTTGAATGTTTGTAAATAATTAAACATTTATGTCTCAATCACCAGTAAAAATAGAAACTGTCGCTCGATTAAATCGAAACCTAGGCTTGTTACAGGCAGGCTCGATGGTGACTATTGATTTTGCTACACCAGCAGGGCAAAAAGGTAAATTTCGTACAACTTTTGTTGGCTATTTACCTAAGAAATATGTCCTTGTTCAATATCCAGATACTAATAAACTTGGAAATTTTGGTAAATATATCACTCAAGGTATTGGCGTGACTGTTAGAGGATTAATTGAAGGGCAAGAAGGTGCTGTGGCTGCTTTTGTCAGTAATGTTAAACAAACCATACAAATTCCTTCGAAACTTATTGTCTTAGACTTTCCCAGAACAGTGACGATTCAAAGCTTACGTAATTCATTACGTATTGATACCGATATTCAAGCGAAAGTAAAAATTGGCAAAGAATATTGGAGTTCGATGATCACCGATATTTCTATTAATGGCTGCCAATTAAATATCAGCAATGGTGAGCAATTAACCTTAATGAAAGATAAAGTAGTAGAAATTACTGTTGAAGAATTTCAAGGCTTAAGTAATTTAAAACTTAGTGCTGAAATATGCAGTGCTAAAGCACAGTTTGATGGCATTTGTTTAGGTTTAAAGTTTCAAGAGAACAGTCGTCCCAATGTGACTAAGCTACTTCACCACATTATAACTGTAGAGCTTTAGTTTTAATTTTTTTTGTTGCTAATATTCTGCACTTTAGTGCTAATAAACCCATCACTCATTTGTAGTTCAATATTTTCCCCTATACTTACTTGAGCAACTTCTTTAATAATTTTACCTTCTTCAGAGCGTGCGACACTATACCCTCTAGCAATGGTTGCCAAAGGACTGAGTAGATGTATTTGCTCTATATTATGAACGAATTGTTCTTTTTTATGTTGCAGCAGGCTTTCTATCGCTGAAGATATTCTCAACTGGTATTGTTGTACACTGATTTGATTCTGTTCAATACGATTAAGTGGAGATAGATGTTTTAAGCTATTCCTAAGTTGTTGAGGCTTAGTTTTTGCTAATGATAAAACTGTTGTTATTGCATAATTTAAACGTATGGCTAAATCATCAGCTTTTTGTTGGTTTGCTTGTAACTGTTGTTCAGGATGGGTTTGTTTTAAACGATGTAGCAAGGTTTGTAATTGAAGACTTTTATCTTCTTCTATTCGTTTGAAGCTTGTTTGTAACTGTGTCTTAAGGCGAGTAAGTTTTAGTGCTATTTCTTGAATATCAGCACTCACAAGCTCTGCGGCTGCGGTAGGTGTTGCGGCACGTAAGTCAGCGACATAATCACAAAGCGTGGTATCAATTTCATGGCCAACAGCACTAATGGTTGGAATATTGCTTTGATGAATAACTCTTACGACTTCTTCTTCATTGAACGGCCATAAATCCTCTAAAGAGCCACCACCTCGACCAATAATAAGCACGTCACATTCTTTACGTTGATTAGCAAGTTTGATGGCAGAAACTAAATCATTCTTTGCTAAGTCTCCCTGTACTAAAGCAGGATAAATGATCGCTTTAATTAACGGGTTTCTACGCTTTAACACAGATAATATATCTTTTACCGCAGCGCCAGTAGGGGATGTGATAATCCCAACGGTTTTTACCTCGGTTGGTATAACTTGTTTGATATGCTGAGCAAAGAGTCCTTGAGCATTGAGTTTGGCTTTTAGTTGTTCATATTGCTGACGTAATAACCCTTCGCCAGCATCTTCCATAAGCTCAATGATGACCTGAAAGTCACCGCGCGGTTCGTATAAAGAGACTTTCGCGCGAACTAATACCTGCTGACCATTTCGAGGCATGTTACCACCCGATAAACGAACTCGACGATTATTGCCTTTAAACATCGCACATTTTACTTGTGATTTATTATCTTTGAGTGATAAATACCAATGACCTGAGCTTGCAGCGATGAAATTGGATATTTCACCAGATAACCATACGGTATTTAGCTCACTTTCTAACATGAACTTTACTTTTTTGGTGAGTTCACTGACTTGTAAAATGTGTTGTTGGCTCATAAATGTTTCGTCTTTTGGGGATTTCATCATTATTTTTCAGCGTATTATAAGTTTTTATACGAAATAATGAAATTTAAGTTTACCTAAAAGGTGAAAACGGTTAAAATTCTGCCGCAATATTTCCTCCCTAACCACACCTTTTTAGAGAGATGTTGCGATGCTAAGAATTGCTCAAGAAGCACTAACTTTTGATGATGTATTACTTGTACCTGCCCATTCAAAAGTACTCCCACATACGGCTGATTTGAAAACTAAATTAACCCGTAAAATTAATTTAAATGTACCGATGATTTCTGCGTCTATGGACACGGTGACTGAAGCACGTTTAGCTATAACCCTAGCGCAAGAAGGCGGCTTAGGTTTTATTCATAAGAATATGACTATTGCTGAACAAGCGAAAAATGTTTCACAAGTAAAGAAATATGAAAGTGGTATTGTTTCAGATCCTGTTACTGTTAGTGCTAATTTCACTATTGAACAAGTGATGCATCAAGCAGACGACTTAGGGTTTTCAGGTTTTCCTGTTGTGGATAATAACCAAAACCTTGTTGGTATTATCACCGGTCGTGATTTACGTTTTGAAACAGACTTAACTAAGCCTGTTTCTGCATTAATGACCGCTAAAGAAAATTTAGTTACCGTGAAAGAGGGTGCTGCTCGCGAAGAAATTTTAGGGTTAATGCATGAAAATCGCATTGAAAAAATTCTAGTGGTTGATGATGCATTTAAACTTGTTGGTTTGATCACTGCGAAAGATTACCAAAAAGCTGAAAATAAACCTGATGCTTGTAAAGATGAGTTAGGTCGTTTACGTGTTGGCGCAGCAGTTGGTGTTGGTGCAGGTACGGATGAACGTATCGATGCTTTAGTTGCAGCTGGCGTGGATGTATTGCTCATCGATACTTCACATGGTCATTCACAAGGTGTTTTAGATCGTGTAAAAGAAGCGCGTAATAAATATCCTGATTTACAAATCATTGCTGGAAACGTAGCAACAGCTGCTGGCGCAAAAGCTATGGCCGATGCAGGTGTTGATGCGGTTAAAGTAGGTATTGGCCCAGGTTCAATTTGTACTACCCGTATTGTTACCGGTGTTGGAGTTCCACAATTAACAGCTATTTCAAATGCAGTTGAGGGCTTGAAAGGTACTGATATTCCTGTAATCGCTGATGGCGGCATTCGTTTTTCAGGTGATATTGCTAAAGCACTTGTTGCTGGTGCTCATTGTGTAATGGTTGGCAGCATGTTTGCTGGTACAGAAGAAGCACCAGGTGAAGTTGAACTTTATCAAGGTCGTTATTATAAATCATATCGTGGTATGGGCTCTTTAGGCGCAATGAGCCAAAAAGAAGGTTCAAGTGATCGATATTTCCAAAAGTCTGATGGTGAAGCTGACAAATTAGTACCAGAAGGTATTGAAGGTCGTGTTGCTTATAAAGGGCCAGTATCGGCCATTATTCATCAGCAAATGGGCGGTTTACGTTCATCAATGGGGTTAACGGGATCAAAAGATATTGAGACTATGCGTACTAAGCCTGAATTTATGAAAATAACCTCTGCAGGTATGGGCGAGTCGCATGTACATGATGTAACCATAACAAAAGAAGCCCCAAATTATAGAATGGGGTAACTAATATAGGCATTGGCCTTTTAATCTGACTTCTGCGTTGGAAGTACTCATTGACTAGCGTCAACTCCGTGCTTCCGCCTTGAATTCAAATAAAAATTCTCAACGCTTATATTGGAAAAAAATTTAAACAGGTTGAGTTTGCCTCTTGTTTTAAGAGAAAACTCAGCCTGTTGTTATTTATAAAAAGCATCTAATGGTGCTTCACTTTAAAAAAACAGGAATTATTTCATGACGACTACAAATAAAGACATTCATAGCAGCCGCATACTGATATTAGATTTTGGTTCACAATATACTCAGCTTATTGCACGTCGAGTGCGTGAAATAGGGGTTTACTGTGAGCTTTGGTCTTGGGACGTAACAGAAGAGCAAATTAAAGGCTTTAACCCTACCGGTATTATTCTTGCGGGTGGCCCTGAGTCAGTTACAGCCGAGAACTCTCCTCGTGCGCCTGAATATGTTTATACCGCAGGCGTACCTGTTTTAGGTATTTGTTACGGCATGCAAACTATGGCGGAGCAACTTGGCGGTGGTGTAGAAAGTTCTGTTCATAAAGAATTTGGTTATGCTGCGGTTGAGTTAATTGCTAAGTCTGCGCTATTCAACAAAGTTGAAGACAGCATCGGTGATAATGGCAACGCCTTACTTGACGTATGGATGAGCCATGGTGATAAAGTTTCAGCTATTCCGACTGGCTTTGTAACTGTTGCACAAACATCAAGTTGTGCTTTTGGCGCAATGGCGAACGAAGAGAAGAAATTCTACGGCGTACAATTCCACCCAGAAGTGACCCACACTAAGCAAGGTTTACGCATTTTAGAAAACTTTGTTGTCGATATTTGTCAGTGTGAAAAATTATGGACATCAGCGTCAATCATTGATGATGCTGTTGCTAAAATGAAAGCACAAATAGGCGATGATGAAGTTATCCTTGGCCTCTCAGGCGGTGTAGATTCCTCAGTGGTTGCTATGTTATTACAACGTGCAATTGGCGATAAGCTTACTTGTGTATTTGTTGATAACGGATTACTTCGATTAAACGAAGGTCAACAAGTGATGGAAATGTTTGGTGATCATTTTGGCTTAAATATCATTAAGATTGATGCTGAAGATCGTTTCCTTGAGCGTTTAGCCGGTGAGAGTGAGCCAGAAGCCAAGCGGAAAATTATCGGTAACGTATTTATTGATGTTTTTGAAGAAGAATCTAACAAATTAGAAAATGCTAAATGGTTAGCACAGGGGACTATTTACCCAGATGTAATTGAGTCAGCAGCTTCAGCTACCGGTAAAGCACATGTAATTAAATCTCACCATAACGTAGGTGGATTACCTGATTACATGAAATTAGGCCTAGTTGAACCATTACGTGAACTATTTAAAGATGAAGTACGTAAAATAGGTTTAGAACTAGGTTTACCGTATGACATGCTTTATCGTCATCCGTTCCCAGGGCCAGGTTTAGGTGTACGTATTTTAGGTGAAGTGAAAAAAGAATATGCTGATTTATTACGTCGCGCCGATGCTATTTTCATTGAAGAACTACATAACCATGATTTGTACACAAAAGTAAGCCAAGCGTTCACTGTATTCTTACCTGTACGCTCAGTTGGTGTAATGGGTGATGCGCGTAAATACGATTGGGTTGTTTCATTACGTTGTGTTGAAACGATTGATTTCATGACCGCTCGCTGGTCACATTTACCGTATGATTTCTTAGGGTTAGTCTCTAATCGAATTATTAACGAAATTGATGGTATTTCAAGAGTGGTTTACGATATTTCTGGTAAGCCACCAGCCACCATCGAGTGGGAATAACTTTGTTATAAACTGGTTATAACAATAAGTTTCGGCGTTGCTAGTACTCACCTATAGTCATAGGCTCCGTACTTCTGCCTTGAACTTTAATGTTCTACCTACGTTTCAAACCAAGTTAGTTTAATAGCGCTATTTTAAAATTTTTATAAGCCTCGGAGTTGCAAAACCTGAGGCTTTTTATTAACAACCAGTAAATAAGGAGCTTAGACTAGTTGAATTTTTAGCGAAACTGTAGAGCTTTTTATTTTTGAGCTTATGGCTATAAGTAATGAAATAAAAAGAGAAAGCAATGCAGGTAAAAGTTCAAATAGGAAGAGCCGGCAGAAAAATGACAATAGAAAGATTAGAAACTAAACAGCGCATGAGCCGTATCGTTAAACATAACGGAACAGTATACTTATGTGGTCAGGTTGCCGCTGATGCAAGTAAAGATATTACTGAGCAGACTCAAACGATGTTAGATAAAGTCGAAATCTTACTTGAACAAGCAGGCAGTTCAAAAGAGCATGTATTATCGGCAACTATCTATTTAAAAACTATGGCTGATTTTTCCGCAATGAATGTTGTATGGGATGCTTGGGTCCCTAGTGGTTTTGCACCTGCTCGTGCTTGTGTGCAAGCAGCAATGGCTCGCGATGTTTTGTTGGTTGAAATTTCAGTAGTGGCAGCTGAGATATAATTTATTACATTCTAATGAATAAAACAGCACCTAACACCACTGTAATAATTTACAGTGGTGTTTTTTTTATGTACTCTTAGGCCTGAAAGTTTAGATAATCAAATAAATAGAAATAATTTAAGGAAGAGTAATGATTAAGTTGTATGGTTTTGGTAAAGCGTTTGGCGTTGCTGATGCAAGCCCTTTTGTGGTGAAGGTTGATTTATTTTTAAAGTTAGCTGGTATTGAGTTTGAATATATTGGTGATTTTAATAATATTAAAAAATCCCCAAAAAACAAAATGCCTTTTATTGAAGATAAAGGCTTAAAAGTTGGTGATTCGGCTTTTATTTTGAAATACCTTACTCAAACTTATGACGTACAGCTTGATGATTTTCTAACTATTGAACAAAAAGCGCAAGCGTCACTTTTTGCCCACGCTCTAGATGAAAGTTTATACTGGTGTTTGGTTTATTCTCGCTGGATTAAAGAAGATACTTGGCCTGTTATCAACGATAATTTTTTTGGAAAACTCCCGATACCGCTAAAATGGTTTTTACCGAACATTATCCGTAAAGATGTGACCAAAACATTAAAGCGTCAAGGTTTTGGTCGACATAGCGAAGCTGAGCTTTTAGTCATTGCCGATCAACAATTCTCTGCATTATCGACTTTGTTAGGTGATAAGGATTACTTTTTTGGTGAGCAAGCCTGTTCTTTTGATGCTATTGCCTATGCAGCATTATGTGAATTTATTTCAGTAGATTTTGATAATTCATTCAATGCTAAAGCTAAAAGTCATAAAAACTTAGTCGATTATTGTCAACGTATTGAGCAGCAGTTTTATAACTAATCATTTAGCAATAAAAACGTTTATGGATACAATATAGTGATAAATAATCAATTAATTAGCTCTTTAAAAAGCAAGTTTGGTTTTGATGGCTTTCGTCAAGGTCAAGAGCAAACTATTACTCAATTATTAAGTGGTCATTCATCATTAGCAATATTTCCCACAGGCTCAGGCAAGTCACTATGTTATCAATTAACAGCATTGCATTTACCGCATTTAACCTTAGTGGTTTCACCTTTATTGGCGTTGATGAAAGATCAACTAGAGTTTTTAGCCCGTCATGGTATTGCGGCAGCAAGCATTGATTCAAGTTTAACACCAGATCAAAATCAGCAAGTAATGGCTGATGTTCGAACAGGTAAAACAAAAATACTAATGGTTTCTGTTGAGCGTTTTAAAAATGAACGTTTTAGACAATTTATTGAATCAATTACTGTGTCGATGTTAGTAGTAGATGAGGCTCACTGTATTTCTGAGTGGGGGCATAATTTTCGTCCTGATTATTTAAAGCTCCCTGCTTACCAACAAGCATTGAATATTCCTTTAACGTTGTTATTAACAGCGACAGCGACACCACAAGTGGTGAAAGATATGGCCGATAAGTTTGCTATTACGCCCGAATGTGTGGTGCAAACCGGTTTTTATCGAAAAAATTTAGAACTATCGGTTGAAGCAGTTGCAGAGCATGATAAAAACTCACGTTTAATCCAATTATTAGCTCAGTTACCCTCTGGGTTTTCAATGAACCCAAATGACTCAGGTATTGTTTATGTTACTTTGCAGCAAACGGCAGAGCAGGTAGCGCGCTTTCTCCAAGAGCAACAAATAAATGCTTGTGCTTACCATGCAGGTTTTGATGGTGAAACTCGACAGAGAATTCAAACAGATTTTATGTCAGGTAAAACCCGTGTTATTGTTGCCACTATTGCTTTTGGTATGGGTATAGATAAAGCTGATATTCGCTTTGTTGTGCATTATGACTTGCCTAAGTCGATTGAAAATTATAGCCAAGAAATTGGTCGAGCGGGGCGTGATGGTTTGCCATCTCAGTGTATAACCTTGGCAAATTTGTCAGGGTTAAATACGCTAGAAAACTTTGTTTATGGTGATACGCCTGAACTATCAGGAATTGAGCATGTATTGTCGGTGATCAATCAAGAGCAACAGCATCAGCGTTGGGAATTACAGGGGTTATCGTTATCTACGGATAGTAATATTAGGCAACTGCCATTGAGAACGTTGTTAGTACAACTTGAACTAAAAGGTGTGATAAAACCGTTATACGCTTACTTTGCCGACTTTAAATATAAATTTCTTGCCAAAAAAGAAGAGATTTTGCAAAGCTTTGATGGAGAAAGGAAAAGCTTTCTTCAGGCAATCTTTAATAGTAGCCAAATGAAAAAAGTCTGGGCTGAGCCTGACTTTGAACAGTTATTTAACCAATATGGCAGTGAGAGAAGTCGAGCTGTGGCTGCCTTAGAATATTTAGCTGAAAAACGGCTGATTGCCCTAGAAACAAAACGCATTACTGAAGTTTTTCAAGTCGATGTAGCGGCATTAAATACAGCAGGGTTAGCTCTGCAACTCAGTGACTATTTTCTTGAAAAAGAGCAAAGTGAAATAAACCGTATCGCTAACTTAGTGGCTTTTTTCCAACATGAACATTGCTTGACGAACTATTTGGCAGACTATTTTGGTGATAGGAATGCACCAAAAAAGTGTGGTCATTGTTCAGTATGTCGGGGTCATGTCGCAACACTTCAGCCAATAGAAGGTTTAACGTGGCCAAGCGAAGAAGTATTGTTGGATCACCTTCAAGCATTTAAACAATTATTATCAGGTAAGACTAAAGCACCTTTAACGCTAGTGAATTATTGCCGCTTTTTAGCTGGAATCAGTGTGCCAATGTTTGCTCGAAAGAAAGTGAATAAATTATCCGGTTTCGCTTCTTGCCAGCTTTTTTCTCATCAGGCCATTTTAACTAAGTTACAACAACTTGATTTTGGCTATTAATTTTCTCGTTACTAATTCCTTAGTTATGAAATGAGTCTGAAATGAAAACGGCTGAATAAATCAGCCGTTTTAAATAGTTAACTTCAACTGAGTTTGATATTAAGTTAATTAATGTTGATGACCACAACCGCCTTCGCCGTGTACATGTCCATGCTCTAACTCTTCTGTACTAGCTTCGCGCACTTCAAGAATTTCAACTTCAAATTTTAAATCAATACCAGCTAAAGGGTGATTACCATCAACAGTGATTTCTTCATCGGTAACATCAATAACGATAACAGTTTGTTCGCCTTCATCAGTAGTTGCACGTAATTGACTACCTACTTCTAAGTCTTCAATGCCTGCAAACATTTCTTTTGGTACCGTTTGTACGAAACCATCAATACGTTCACCGTAGGCATTCTCTGCTGTTACAGATACTTCAAAACTATCGCCGACTTGATGACCTTCTAACGCACCTTCTAGACCAGGAATTAAATAGCCTGTACCTTGGATAACCGAAAGGGGATTATGATCGTATGAGCTATCGATTAAGGTGTCTTCGCTGTCAGATACTGCATAATGTAGTACTACAACTTTGTTTTTTTCAATTTTCATTTATGTTCCAATAATGTTTAAAATAATGTACAAATTAATTTCTAAAAAGGGAGTTGAATAGTTTTATTCTATTTCTAATGAATAAGGTAGAGCATCAATGTTTAGCAATGTTGACTCTTGACCTTTTATTCTTAAATTTATGTTTTCTTCTAAGTCACTGGCTAATATCGCTTGGATATATATTTTTCTATTATCAGCTTGATAAACATTAGTTAAATCTCCAGCTTTACGCCAGTTTTCACCAAGTTGTTTTTCAATCACATCATCAATTGAAATTGGGTCTAGTTCAGCAGTCAATAAGAAAAGAGCTTTTTTATTTTTTCCTAAATATTGCATACGAGCAACCGTTTCTTGGCCTAGGTAGCAACCTTTAGTAAAGCTAATGCCATTAATAGCTTGCATATTAAGCATTTGTGGTACGTATTGCTCTACTCCATTATCAGATAATAACGGAATACCTTGACTGATTTCTAATAAATCCCACACCTTAGCTGAGAAAACAGGTAATGAAAATGAGCTAACAATTTGTTCAATAGCTGAATTATCGTCTATGAGTATGTAACGCTCAATGCTACCTGCTAGATAAATTAACGTTGTATTATCAACTTGAATAACCGGGGATAAGCTATCGGGAACTTGTTGGAATTTTTTTCGTAATAGCTCGGCTGCTGATTTTCCAACCAATGCATAAAAGCCAAGATTTTCAGTTTGCTCGATTTCAACTTTGGCAAAGACACCAAATTTTTTCAGTTCAGTTAGTGATGCGTTCAAGGTTGATTTTGGCTGGAATAATAAATGTTCATCATTACGATCAAATAATCGAAAACATGAAAATACTTTTCCTTTGGCATTACAGTGTGCGCCGTAAAGCAGCTTATCTTGAGCTAAGGAATTTACATCGCAAGTCACTTGTCCCTGTAAATATTTACTTTGTTCCTCTCCATGTAAAGAAATAGCGCTAAAATGGCTTAACTCGATGAAATAGTTTTCAGGAAGTTGCTCTAAAGATGGAAGGCTTTGTTCTATTGGTAATGTCATAATGAATATTTCTTGCCAGAGTTAATTGCCTAAGTTATGTGTTAATTAATAAGGGCGTAATGTGAAATTACAAGCTATGATCTAAACTATTTATTGCTTAATAGTCGATCTAATCATAGCGTTTGACTCTTTGATTTTGCTACAATATCAATACGTATAAATGTTGTGGTGGTTTATGGTTAGCAGTAATTTTGATAGTAATAAAGTTGATGATAGTAGTGTTGAGATTACAGAGGTAGCCACTATGAAGTTAATTGCTAAAGACAAAGCCCGATTAAAATGGGCATGTCGACGAGGTATGCTTGAGCTTGACGTACTATTTATGCCTTTTGTTGATGATGTATACGAAGGATTGTCGTTTGACGATCGTCAAACATTTGAACGATTATTAACTTGCCAAGATCCTGAATTATTTGCTTGGTTTATGGGGCATGAAGAGTGCAAGGATGATAAACTCAACGCAATGGTGCAATTTATACTCGGTCGAGTCAAAGTATAATTTACTGATCGGAAACTCTAAAAATAAACAGCTTATTCTTTTTATATCTCAACTAAGCTTGCTAATTTTTGTTTGCTTAGCTCTGGTAATGGCTAAGTTATTTCCTGCGGCTTACGTGTTAGTCTGCTTTTTGTTTGCTCTACTTACGATGTTTTATTTTCAGCTTAGTAGGCCAGCTGAGCAGGAACAGTATTTTGTACTACACCCAAACGGACAAGTGGACTGTTTAGCCGGAAAGGAATATAGCTTACATCGAAATAGTCGTATTGGTTGGCTTGGTTGTTGGTTGATATTAATACCTTTAAACAAGTCTTCAACAAAGAAAACAGATAAAAAAAACATCCGCTACTTTATTTTCAACGATAGCATCAGTCATCAAGATTACTCACGTTTGACTCGATATGTAATACGAGCAAAAACCAGTAATATTAGCTAGGATTCAGGTAAAGTCTCTAACTGAGGAGATAATATAGTTGTTTGGCTTGTACTGCTAAGTTCAGGGAAGTCTAAAGTATAATGTAAACCACGGCTCTCTTTTCGAGAAAGAGCACTTTTAATTATTAATTCAGCAACTTGTACCAAATTTCTTAATTCAAGTAAGTTATTACTCACGCGGAAATTTTGATAATATTCGTCAATCTCACACTGCAGCAACTCTACCCGATGCAGCGCTCTTTCAAGTCGTTTAGTTGTACGAACAATACCGACATAATCCCACATAAATAAACGTAATTCATGCCAATTATGTTGAATAACCACTTCTTCATCTGAATCAATGACTCGGCTTTCATCCCAAGGAGGGAGTGTGACATTATTATGTTGTACACTTAATGTTTGCTCAATTTCTTCTGCCGCCGCTCGAGCAAATACCAAACATTCAAGTAACGAGTTACTCGCCATACGATTTGCGCCATGTAATCCGGTATAAGCAACTTCTCCTATTGCATATAAATTATCTACATCTGTTTTACCTTGCTTATTAATCATCACACCGCCGCAAGTATAATGTGCTGCAGGTACAACAGGCATAGGTTGAGAAGTAATATCAATGCCTAATGATTTAGTTTTTTCATAAATAGTAGGGAAATGCTGTTTAATAAAGTCTGCAGGTTTATGACTAATATCTAGGTACATACAATCAGCACCAAGGCGTTTCATTTCAAAATCTATTGCTCGAGCAACAATATCTCGAGGTGCTAATTCTGCTCGTTCATCAAAACTAGGCATAAAACGACTACCATCAGGTCGTCTCAATATGGCACCTTCACCTCTGAGCGCTTCGGTGAGTAAGAAGGTTCCGGCATCAGGATGGAATAAACAGGTTGGATGAAATTGGTTAAATTCCATATTAGCTACACGGCAACCCGCTCGCCAAGCCATTGCTATGCCATCACCACTGGCTACATCTGGGTTAGAGGTGTATTGATAAACTTTACTCGCTCCCCCTGTCGCTAAGATCGTTTTTTTTGCAACAATACGCTCAACAACTTCGTTGTCTCTATTCCAAATATAGGCACCAATACACTGCTTTTTCTTTGATTCATCTGTATGACAAACAAGATCGATAGCATTGTATCGCTCAAAAATTCGAATTCGATCATGTTGCTGCACTTTATCAACTAGGGTAGTTTGAATTGCTTGTCCAGTGGCATCAGCGGCATGTAATATACGTCGATGACTATGGCCGCCTTCTCGAGTTAAATGATAACGTTTATCGCCGTGTTCATTTTCTTCCTGATCAAAGTCAACACCTTGATTAATTAACCATTCTAAACAAGATTTTGCATTTTCTGCGGTATATTGAACAATATCTTGTTCGCATAAACCAGCACCAGCAATTAAGGTATCTTCGACATGCGACTCAACACTATCGTTTTCATCAAAAACGGCGGCAATACCACCTTGAGCATAAAAGGTTGAACCAGCGTTCACTAAACTTTTACTGAGAATAACGACATCGGCATTTTGGGCTAAATGTAACGCTAATGATAAACCAGCAGCGCCGCTGCCAATAATTAAAACATCGCAATTGTGTTGTTGATTCATAAACGCTTGGTTTTCAGGTATGATGTATAGGCTGAATATTAACGTCTATTTGCTGTTGAGAACAGAAATAAACGAGCCGTAATAAATTAATTTCATTTTTTTTTAAAATAATTAGAACTTTTTCACACAAGTCCAGTCCTACTTGAAGTGTTTGCTATGAGCCAGATGTAAAAAGTTAGTAAGTTAGGAGTAATGGCTCGAATGAGCGAACAAAACGTTGACCAACAATTGGTCGAGCGGGTACAACGCGGCGATAAAAACGCATTTAACCTGCTAGTAACGAAGTATCAACATAAGGTAGCAAATTTAGTTTCACGCTATGTAAGAAATCATAGTGATGTCCCTGACATTGTACAGGAAGCATTTATTAAAGCTTATCGGGCTTTACCTAATTTTAGAGGGGATAGTGCTTTTTATACTTGGTTATATCGCATAGCGGTAAACTGCGCAAAAAACCATACGGTCGCAAGCAGTAGAAAACCACCAGGCAGTGATATTGAAATTGAGAATGCAGAGATTTATGATTCAGGTGAAGCTTTACGAGAGAATGCATCGCCTGAAAAGTTATTATTAACCAAAGAAATTAAAACAGTTATATTTAATACCATAGAGCAATTACCTGAAGATTTACGTACAGCGATAAATTTAAGAGAACTCGAAGGGTTAAGTTACGAAGAAATAGCTACAATTATGGAATGTCCGGTTGGTACGGTGCGTTCTAGAATATTTAGAGCACGAGATGCTGTAGATAAAAAAATTAGGCCATTGCTTCAGCATTAATGAATATTTTTAAGGTGTATTTATGAGTGAAAGTAAGTTTGAGACTGTGTCATCCCTTGTTGATAGCTATCAAGCAAATGATGATATATTAAATGAAATAGTCAAAGACAACCATTTATCTGCAACTTGGCAACGTTATCATCTTATTGGTGATGTCATGCGTGATGAGGTTGAGTCAACTCTAAATATTGATTTATCGGCTGAAATAGCAAGCGCTATTGCTGATGAACCAACCGTTTTAGCTCCGATTGCTAAAACAAGTTTTACTGAAACAGTTAAAGCTAAAGTTATACAGTTTGCTAAGCCTTTTGGTCAAATGGCAATTGCAGCTTCTGCTGCTGGCCTTATGGTTATGAGCGTTCAGCAAAATGTAGCAGACAATGAAATTTTGACTCCAAATCAAATTGTGCAAACCAATCCTTTAGGTGGTATTGCTGAACCGGTGAGTTTAAATTTCCAACAAAATACTCAGCTTTCTCAAAAGCAAGCGCTTATTCAGCAACAACGTCGCTTTCAAGCATTGCTACAAGACCATAATCAACAAATCAAATTTACTGCTGTAAGCAATGACGTGGCAGAAGTAAAGAAAGAGGCAGAAGAAAAGGTTAAATGAAGTTACTAGCTTATACAATCCTACTGGTAAGCATGAGCTTGCCAGTGATAGCTGATGAAGCTGACAAATCTACAGAAATAAAAAGTGCCGAATCTTGGCTTAATCAACTTTCTCAATCACTTAATACCCTAAATTTTAGTACTTCCTTTGTTGTGGTGAAAAATAATCATGCTGAACCTTATCACTGGTTTCACGGTATGGATGAAAAAGGGAATCAATTAGAAATTTTATCGCTACTTAATGGCCCTCGTCGGGATGTGTTAAGAAAAGGCAATGTAGTGAGCTATATTGAGCCTGAATTGCCACCATACTCTATTATTGCTAATCACCTTAAAGGACCCATTCCAAATATTCTTCGCGGTGATATTAGTTTATTGTCAAAAGCCTATAATTTTAATTTGGTAGGGAAGAGTCGAATATTAGGCCGTAGTGCTCAACTTATTCGTATTGTGTCGAAAGAGAATAATCGCTATGGATATTGGTTATGGCTTGATCAAAAAACAGGATTGCTGTTGAAGTTGGCTATTGTTACCAAGAAAGGGCAGTTATTAGAACAAATTCAATTTACTCATCTAGAAATTACTGAATCAGCTTCGTTAACATTAACGCAACTGCAAACGACAGAGTTACCTAAAACATTAGAAATTCCTAAAGGTTACCAACAACAGTCATTATCTTGGCAAGTCAATTGGTTACCAGAAGGATTTGAACGAATTAATGCTAACCGACATAAAATTAATGCTACTCAACAAAAAGTGGAATTTATGTTGTTTAGCGATGGTTTAGTTGATGTTTCTGTTTATATAAATCCAAGTGCAGAGCAAAGGGCTGTTGATTTTGTTATGGATGGAGCAACGGTGGCTTTAAATCAGGCTATTAACGGTTTCGAAATTAGTGTTGTAGGTAAAATACCATCAAAGACAGCTAAGCGGATTGCTGACTCTGTTGCTCTATTACCTCGCCCTAAACCATGATTGAGCAACAAGCTCAGGTTGTTGCTATAGACAACACTGAGGTCACTGTTGAAAGTTTGGTGTCTTCTTCTTGTAGTGGTTGTAAGCAAGTTGAAAGCTGTGGCAGTGGTCAAATTGCTAAAGCTTTTCCACAAAAAAAACTTAAAGTGACCTTACAAACTGAATTACCAGTGAAAATTGGTGACTTTGTTATGTTAGGGTTATCTGAAGAAATTTTATTGAAATCTGCTTGGCAAGTTTATATTTGGCCGTTAATCGGGATGATATTTGGTGGTTTTTTAGGTCAATGGTTACTTGAACAAAATCACCTCGTGTCAGAGATATTCGCAATAGCTATTTCTTTATCAGGCGGTCTTTTAGGATTTTATTTCGCTAGAAATCAACAAAATAAACTAGCAAACTGTCCTCAATGGGCGCCCGTTATTATGAAAGTTCTGCCAGAAAACATTCAGATTAATCAAACTAACTGATAATTGGTAGCTATTTTCAACAAGGCTGAAAACAAAAATCTACAACAAAAGATAGCCCCAGCGCGCTAAATTAGCTAAAATCTCGCCACTATTATCTTCACTATACGTTTAATTGAACTTTCATCTATGAAACATATCCGAAATTTTTCCATTATTGCTCACATTGACCACGGTAAATCTACGCTTTCAGATCGTTTGATCCAACATTGTGGAGGTTTGCAAGAGCGTGAAATGGAAGCTCAAGTACTCGATTCTATGGATATTGAACGTGAACGTGGTATTACCATCAAAGCACAGAGTGTCACTTTAGACTATAAAGCTAACGATGGTGAAATATACCAACTTAATTTTATCGATACACCGGGACATGTAGATTTTTCTTATGAAGTATCACGCTCATTAGCATCTTGTGAAGGAGCGCTATTAGTCGTCGATGCAGGTCAAGGGGTTGAAGCACAAACGGTAGCCAATTGTTATACCGCAATTGAGATGGACTTAGAAGTTTTACCTATTCTTAATAAAATAGATTTACCACAGGCAGACCCTGATAGAGTTTCTGAAGAAATAGAGCATATTATTGGTATTGATGCGACTGATGCAGTGACTTGTTCGGCAAAAACAGGGGTAGGTATCGAAGATGTTTTAGAAACTATTGTTGCTAATGTCCCAGCTCCAGAAGGTGATCCTGATGCCCCTTTACAAGCCTTGATAGTCGATTCATGGTTTGATAATTATCAAGGTGTTGTTTCACTTGTGCGCGTAATGAATGGGGAAGTAAAAAAAGGCGATAAACTGTTAGTCATGTCTACTGGCCAAGTGCATCAAATAGATAAAGTGGGCATCTTCACTCCTAAACAGACAGAAACAGGTATTTTGAAAACGGGCGAAGTAGGTTTTATTATTGCCGGTATTAAAGAAATTCATGGCGCACCGGTCGGTGATACTTTAACTATTTTGAAAAAAGAATGTAGTCATGCATTAGCAGGTTTCAAAAAGGTACAACCGCAAGTCTATGCAGGTATTTTCCCAATTAGCTCTGATGATTATGAAAATTTCAGAGATGCACTAAACAAACTAAGTCTTAATGATGCTTCATTGTTTTTTGAACCTGAAAACTCTTCAGCTTTAGGGTTTGGTTTCCGTATTGGTTTTCTTGGCATGTTGCACATGGAAATTATACAAGAGCGTTTAGAACGTGAGTATGATCTTGATTTAATTACCACAGCGCCAACTGTAAATTACGAAATCGCTTGCACAAACGGCGATGTAATTTCAATTGATAATCCATCAGACTTACCGGCAATCAATAATATTGATGAAATTAGAGAGCCCATTGTTCAAGCGAACATTTTAGTTCCTCATGAATATTTAGGTAGTGTAATCACCTTATGTATTGAAAAGCGTGGCGTACAGAAAGATCTTATTTATCATGGAAATCAGGTGGCACTGACTTATGAATTGCCTATGGCTGAAGTGGTCATGGATTTTTTCGATAAGTTAAAATCAACGAGCAGAGGATATGCTTCGCTTGATTATCATTTTGTTCGTTTTGAAGCTGCAGATATGGTACGTGTTGATGTGATGATTAATGGCGATAGAGTTGATGCTTTAGCTATGATCACGCACAGAACTAACTCTGCACCTCGTGGTCGTATGTTAGTTGATAAATTAAAAGAGCTAATTCATCGTCAAATGTTTGATATTGCGATTCAAGCAGCTATTGGAAATAACGTTATTGCTCGTACCACGGTTAAACAGTTACGTAAGAACGTTACGGCTAAGTGTTATGGTGGTGATATTTCACGTAAGAAAAAATTATTACAGAAACAAAAAGAAGGTAAAAAACGCATGAAGCAAGTGGGTAACGTTGAAGTTCCACAAGAAGCGTTTTTAGCGGTACTTAAATTAGATAATTAGTAGTTTTCTAATGAGTAGTAAAATTAGTTAGGATTTAAATTAAGTAAAAGATAGGGAAACTATGGCTGTTTATTTTTCAATATTTTTAGTGATTATCACTGCTATTAGCGGTGTTGTTTGGCTAATTGACAAGTTTTATTGGGCTCCACACCGTCAATTAAAGTTAGTTGCAGCACAAGCGCAATGTCAAGGTGAGTTAACGGCAGATGTAACAGAGAAAATTCTCGAAGCACCATTCTTTATCGATACACCGGTACAAATATTTCCTGTTATTGCTTTTGTATTGATTTTACGTTCATTTTTATGGGAACCGTTTCAAATTCCATCAGGCTCAATGATGCCAACATTGTTAGATGGTGACTTTATTTTAGTGAATAAATTTAACTACGGTTTACGAGATCCGGTTGTACGAAATAAATTTATTGAAATTGGTTTACCTGAACGTGGTGATGTAGTGGTTTTTAAATATCCGAATGAACCTCAAGTTGATTACATCAAACGTGTGATAGGTTTACCCGGTGACCGTATTATTTATCGTAATAAATCACTTTATATAAAAAAGGCTTGTAAAGAAAGTGATTCGAAATGTCCTGAATTTGAACAGATTATTCAAGAGTTCAAACATAAATACGAAAGAAAAACAGACTCAAGTAGTTTGCAGCAGTACAGCTCTAAAATGTTTGACAAAACTCATGATATTTTAATTGATAGTAATGTTTCTGCACAGCTACAAGCACAAAGCTTTTGTCGTCATGCTCGTGCGGTTGTTTGTCAACAAGCTGGCACCCAACGTGATGAATATATAGTTCCTGAAGGTCATTACTTTGTTATGGGAGATAATCGAGATAACAGTTTAGATGGTCGTTTTTGGGGGTTTGTACCTGAAGAAAATCTAGTGGGAGAAGCCGTTGCTATCTGGATGAGTTTTGATTTCGATCGAGACCCTGAGAGCTTTTTACCTCGTTGGCTACCTACAAACGTCCGTTTTGAACGCTTAGGCGGCATTCATTAATGATGAATAGTAACGCGCAAGTTATTGCCCGATTAAGCAAGAAATTAGGTTATAGTTTTAATGACCAGTCTTTACTTATTCAAGCACTTACTCATCGTAGTGCTAAAGGGGCGCATAACGAACGTTTGGAGTTTTTAGGTGATTCTATTTTAGGTTTCATTATTGCAGAAACCTTGTATGAAAAATTTCCTCAACAAAATGAGGGTGACTTAACTCGCATGCGTTCGAGTTTAGTGAAAGGCGTAACATTAGCTGAAATTGCTCGCGATTTTAACTTAGGTGAGTTTTTAATTTTAGGCCCCGGTGAATTGAAAAGTGGCGGTCATCGTCGAGATTCCATCTTAGAAGATGCTGTTGAAGCTATTATTGGTGCGGTATATATTGATTCAGATATCTACACCTGTAAAGATTTAGTGTTGCAATGGTTTGCTCAGCGCTTAGAAAATATTAAACCAGGACAAGAACAAAAAGATCCTAAAACACGTATACAAGAGTACCTGCAAGGTCGAAAAATACCTTTACCTCAATATGAAGTAATCAACACCACAGGGCAATCTCATAATCAAGAGTTTACCGTGCGATGTGTTATTAAAGAGCTCGCTATTGAAGTGACAACGAAAGGCACAAGTCGAAGAAAAGCAGAGCAAGCGGCAGCATCTGAAGTGCTTGACGTTATTAAAGCAAATAAACCAGCTAAAAAGATATTGAGTAAAAAATCATGACACAAGCACAGCACTGTGGACTTATCGCTATTGTTGGTCGCCCAAATGTTGGCAAATCAACTTTATTGAATAGCTTGTTAGGGCAAAAAATTAGTATTACCTCTCGTAAGCCACAAACTACTCGCCATCGTATTTTAGGCATATTAACTGAAAAAAATAATCAAGCAGTTTTGGTGGATACTCCCGGTTTGCACTCAGATGAAAAGCGAGCAATTAACCGCTTAATGAATCGTGCTGCAAGTAGTTCAATTGCAGAAGTTGAAATGATTTTGTTTTTGGTTGAAGGTACTCACTGGACTAATGATGACGAACTTGTATTAAGTAAAGTTAAGAAAAGTGGCGTACCGTGTATTTTAGTGATTAACAAAGTTGATAATGTTCAAGATAAAGAAGCATTGTTACCGCATTTACAAGTATTAGGTGAAAAACATAATTTCAAAGATATTGTGCCTATTTCAGCGAGTAAAGGCGAAAATGTCGATAAAATTCGCGATATGTGTATTGATGCTTTACCTGAAGGTGAGTTTTGGTTTCCTGAAGACTACATCACAGATCGCTCAAGCAAATTTATGGCATCTGAAATTATTCGTGAGAAGCTTATGCGTTTCACAGGTGATGAACTCCCCTATTCAACCACGGTAGAGATTGAACAGTTTAAAGTGGATGATAAAAATGTTTTGCATATTAATGCACTGATACTCATTGAGCGTGACAGTCAAAAACGTATGGTTATAGGCAATAAAGGAGAACGACTTAAAACGATTGGTCAAGAAGCTCGTCGTGATATGGAAGAGCTCTTTGGACAAAAAGTTTTCTTAGAAACATGGGTGAAAGTGAAGTCTGGCTGGGCTGATGATGAACGTGCATTGCGAAGCTTAGGTTATGGTGATGAATACTCAGGCTAGTATTTTGCAAATAAACTGATTAGCGATTTTAGATATGTTAGAGACAGAACAAACAGCTTATTTACTTCATAGTCGACCTTATCGCGAAAATCAGTTATTGCTTGATTTACTCACAGAAAATGATGGTAAGGTTGCTGCCATTACTTATGTTAGTCATGGTAGTAAATCGAATAAAAAAAGTTTATTACAGCCTTTTACTCCCTTGACCGTTGTACTCAAAGGTTCTACGAGTTTAAAAAAATTATCACGAGTTGAACCTGCAGGAAAATCACTTTCATTAGTCGGAAATCATCTTTACAGTGCCTTTTATTTAAATGAACTCATGGTACGATTGCTACCAGAGCAATTAAACTGCGTAAGTTTATTTGAGCAATACCATATCAGTTTGCAAAATTTGATGAAAAAAAGCCCTATTGAATTAACGTTGAGAAATTTCGAAAGCGCTTTATTGGATGAGTTAGGCATATCATTAGATTTCTCTGTGGTATTTGAACAAGACGCTTCTTATTATTCTTATCTACTTGAACACGGCTTTATACCGATATTTGATAAGCCATCGGGAGTAGTTTTTCAGCAAAAACATCTATTAGCAATTGCACAACAGCAATATGATAATGAAGAAGTACGCTACAGTTATAAAAAATTAATGCGGCATATCATCAATCAGTTATTAGGTAATAAACCATTAAATAGTAGAAAACTCTTTACACAGTAAAGAATTTAAATAAATAAAAATTAAGAGAGATTTAAAGTGAGTGATATTTTATTAGGTATTAACGTCGATCACATTGCGACCTTACGTGAAGCACGTGGCACAACTTACCCTGATCCTGTTCATGCTGCAGCTGTTGCTGAACATGCTGGTGCTGATGGTATCACTATTCATTTGAGAGAAGATCGCCGCCATATTCAAGATCGTGATGTTTATCTAATGAAAGATACCTTACAAACTCGCATGAACTTAGAAATGGCGGTGACTGACGAAATGCTTAATATTGCTTGTGAAGTTAAACCTGCGTTCTGTTGCTTAGTGCCAGAAAAGCGTGAAGAGTTAACCACTGAAGGTGGTTTAGATATTGCAGGCCAACAAGAAAAAATAAACCAAGCCGTAGAAAAGTTAGCAAATGCAGGCATTCAAACTAGCTTGTTTATTGATGCAGATAAAAAACAAATTGATGCCGCAGTAGCAAGTAAAGCCCCTTATATTGAAATTCATACTGGGCAATATGCAGATGCAACTACTGAAACTGAGCAAGGGTTAGAATTGGCTAAATTAGTTAGTGGAATAGAGTACGCACATCAACACGGTTTAAAAGTGAATGCAGGGCACGGATTAACTTATTTCAATGTTAAAGCGATTGCTGCTATTCCTGAAATTATTGAATTGAATATTGGGCACGCAATTATTGCTAGGGCAGCGATCGATGGACTAGATAAAGCGGTTCGAGATATGAAACGCTTAATGCTTGAAGCTAGGTTGTAGTTTATATGTCTGTGGTTGGCATAGGGACAGATATTGTTAAAATATCACGACTCAGTCGCATGTCGGATGCTGCACGTGAACGTTTAGCACTACGAATATTGACGCCAGCTGAATATGAAGTATATCAAAACAAGAAGCAGCAAATTCCTTTTCTTGCAAAACGTTGGGCTGGTAAAGAAGCTACTGCTAAAGCAATAGGCACAGGCATTGCCGATGGTGTTTCTTTTCAACATATACATATTATTTCCTTAGCAAGCGGCCAACCGGTACTTGAGCTTACTGAACGAGCACTGGAGTTAGCGCAAGCATTAAAGGCTAAGCATTGGCATATTTCTTTATCAGACGAAGAAGAATATGCCACAGCTTTTGTTGTGCTCTCGCAATAACTTGCTATAGAGAAAAATCATCTAAAGAAAATGTGTCAAATCGTAAAAAACTTCCTATACTGAAACTATGGTGTGTCTATTTTTTAGTCAGTGGAAGTGTGTTATGCAGTCACAAAAACAACCTGTTGTTGAACGAAGACATGAACCACCTGAACAATCTGTTTGGTGGTCGAAGCTTTCCTTAGCTCAAAAATTTTCAGCCAGTAGTTTAGGAAAATTTGGTTATGAGCTTGCCTTTATTCGTAATGATAAGGGGAGAAGTTTGGCGATACTTACCTGTAATGGTGGTGTGGCTGTTATCACAGAAGACGGTGAAATTAATACCTCTCCTGATGTTAACCTTAGAGATTAATAAGAATAACTTGGAACTGTTATTATTCTATTTCCTCAAAAATCATTGGCGCATAATTTATTACTTTTTCAATATGTTCAAAAAATTCAAAAAACTCCGGCTCTAAATCATCAATTTCAACGCCTTGTTTTAATTCCGTTTCAATTTGATGCGTCATTTTTCCTAAATCAGGCACACCTGAGTAGCAACAAGCTCCATTTAGCTTGTGAATTAAATTTTTCAGCTGTTCAATGTCTTGTGCGGTTAACGCTTCAGATATACTTTGTTTCGTTTCTGGTAGGCTTTTAACCAAGCCTGATAACATATCCTTGGCTAATTCTTCTTTTTTTCCTGCTCTTTGTAAGGCTAATGACCAGTCTATAACATTGCGTTGAGAATTCTCTTCATGATGGTTAACTTGCTCATCAACTTGTGCTGGTTCTATTGGTGTACTAGTGGATGGTTGATTACCTAATAAATCTAAATCACAATATTCATAAATAATGTGTCGTAACATTGCTTCATCGATAGGCTTGGTCATGTAGGAGTTAAAGCCCTGGTTGAGTAGCTTATCTTTTTCTCCAGATAAGGCATGAGCAGTAACGGCAATAATAGGGGTTTTATCATTCAACGTCTGATTTTTAATGTTTTGTAGGGCAGAAACGCCATCCATAACAGGCATTTGAATGTCCATAAAAATTAAAGCAAACTTTTCATTTTTACATAAATTAACCGCTTCTTTACCATTGGTTGCGGTACTAACTTCTACAACTTGCTCCAACAACAAAGCATTGATAAGTTTTAAATTGGCATCATTATCATCAACCGCTAAAACCTTGATTGGGATCTTATTTTCTAATACTTCATGCCAGCTTGTTTGTAAATCAAAATGTTGCGGTACTAGTGCTTTAGATAATCGTTCTGGGGTGAGGGGTTTACTTAAACAGTTTTGTGCACCGCTGGCAATTAACGCTTCTTGTAAATTAGGAGAGTTACTGTTGATTGCTAGATGTACCGAAGGAATCGTCGCTTTTAATGAAGTGATTAGTTTCTTTAATTCACTTAATGCTGTCGGAGTGACATCGTGACCAATGAGGGCAAAATCAAAATTACCTTTTTGTGAAATTGCGTTACTAACTTGTTCCAAACTGGTTGCTGGAGAAACGGTCATTCCCCAATTTTCCATTATTTCACTGGTAGCTATTCTGCTATGAGTATGCGGCTCAAAATATAAGATACGCTTGCTTACTAAGCTAGGTAATTCAAGTACAGACTCATCTGGAATAGGATTAATCTCACATTGAAATGTAAACCAAAAAGTTGAACCGTGTTTTTCATCACTAATAAAACCCATATCGCCATGCATTTCTGTGACTAAACGTTGAGAAATAACCAAACCCAAGCCAGTACCACCATACAGTCGAGTAACACTTTTATCAGCTTGACCAAAAGCTTCAAAAATTGTTTCTTGCTGCTCACTGTTCATGCCAATACCAGAGTCTTTCACTGTAACTTTAATTACTGCTATTTGCTGATCTATATGTTCACTTTCAATATCAATTTCAACAGAGCCGTTATCAGTGAACTTTATCGCATTACTGGCTAAATTTATCATGACTTGTTTGATGCGCATAGCATCACCAATCATTGAGTCGGGTAATTGTTTAGCGACTCTCAAAGACAATTCGATATTCTTTTTGTGTGCGCTAGGCGCTAGTAGGTTAATGGTTTCTTCAACGGTTTCTCTAATAGAGAAAGGAATCTTTTCAATAACCATTTTGCCAGCATCTAGCTTTGAAAAATCAAGAATGTCATTAATAATTGCTAATAAGTTTGCAGCAGAACGTTCAATAGTTTGTAAATAATCGCGCTGAGTATCAGATAGTGGGGTTTTTAAAACCTGCCGCGTAAAACCAATGACTCCATTGAGTGGTGTTCTTAATTCATGACTCATGTTTGCTAGAAATTCAGATTTAACTTTATTGGCATCCTGAGCTTTGCGTTTGGCGATATCTAATTCAACGTTTTGAATTTCAAATTGTTCTAAACTTTCTCTTAAATCAATGGTTGCTTGATCTATGCTGCGCTGCATTTCGTCATGGTAATCACCAAGTGATTGAGCCATGGCATTAACGCCATTTTTAAGAAAATTAAGTTCGCCTATTAATTGACCTGTAATGCGACTTTCGAGTTTACCTTCTCTTATTCTATCTACTGCTTGAACCATTGAAGATACAGGCCGAGTGACATTTTTAATTAATCGAATTGAAAAGATGGAACTGATTAATGCGCCTAAAATAGCAATAGCAAAAGCGATCAAAAATTGACTTTGTTGAGCAAACTTTATTTTGCTTTTATCGATTTGCATTGCAATATAACCAACATTTACTTGGGGGGATTTATTATTTGCAATAATTTTTGCTGCGCTATTTTCGTTAATGATAGGAGTTCGAAAAATTATATAATCGTTGGTTTCGGACATTTTTGTACCGAGAGGAATATTCTCTCCGGCATTTAAACGCATAAGCTCGGTATCACCATGGTAGGCACTAGTAACAAATACCTGATTATCTTTGGTGAAAATTGTAATACTCTTGATGATTGATGACTGGCTACGATGAGCAAAACCAACAAGGTGCCTTAACTTCTCTCTTTCTTTATTTAATATGGCGTCAGTGCTAGCAATTGCTAAGGGTTCTATGATGCTACGAGATCTATCTGAGAGAAAGTCATTAAGTTCAACATAGCGACTGTAAGAGAAATATCCAGCTATTGCCATGCCAATTAAGGTTGTTGGTACTATGGTAAGTAAAATAACCCAGTCTTTTAAACTTAATTTATGCATTGTTTGTTGAACTTTAGTGTAAAATCATGACTTTGAATAGTCTTATCATGGCACAACATTGGGTAAATATATACCCGTGAATATGTAAATTGATGTTGATATACAGCTTCTTAACTTAGGTCTTTTTTATCGTGGCTAAAATTTTTAAACCCAGTAATAAAAAGCAATCATTAGCAAAAAATATTCGTATTGATATTACTCGTCTTGATGTTAATGGTTGTGGTGTTGGTCACTATCAAAACAAAGCCATTTTTATTGAGCAAGCTTTGCCTGGTGAAACTGTGCTTGCCAATATGATTGAAAAAAAAAGTAAGTATTCACGTGCAAAATTAACCGAAGTGCTTAAACCGAATAAGCAACGTATTGAAGCTGCTTGTCGGCACTTTTCATCTTGTGGTGGTTGTGATTTACAGCACCTTGAGTTATCTGAGCAGCTTACTTTTAAAAAGCAAAAAGTTAGTAACTTATTGGCTAGAAATGGTATTGAAACTCATCTTCCTTGGCAAAACCCTATTGGTAGTGATGCTTGGCATTATCGTCGTAAAGCTCGCTTAGGTGTGCAATATAATAAAATTGGGCAGGCTACACTTGGCTTTCGTCAGAAATCGAGCAATCAATTAATCGCCATTAAGCAATGCCCTGTTTTAGTTGAGCCGTTATCGCGAATTTTTAGTCCATTAAGTCAGTTGTTAACAAAGCTGTCAGGAAACAATGCCATAGGTCATATCGAAGTGATTGCTACCGATGATATTACCTTAGTTGTGAGACAACTCGAAAAGTTAACTGAACAAGACAAACAGCATTGGCAGTCCTTTGCTGGCGAGTTTATTTGCCAAGTTTTCTTTGATGATGGTAAAACAGTTTCTGCTTTAAGCGATGAATGTTCACATGAGTTGCATTATTTATTGGATGATAATATTAAAATAAACTTCGCTACTAATAACTTTATTCAGGTAAATCATCAGGTAAACAATAAGATGATTCAACAAGCGATTGATTGGTTATCATTAGATAAGCAAGATAAAGTACTCGATTTATTTTGTGGTTTAGGAAACTTCAGTTTGCCTATAGCGAAACGAGTCTCTCAGGTTATTGGTATTGAGGGGGTTAATAGCATGGTAAAACAGGCAACTGATAATGCGACAGAAAATGAAATAACGAATTGTCAGTTTTATCAAGCTGATTTGAATAGCGATTGGCAAGATCAAACGTGGGCAAAGCCATCTCTTACAAAAGATAGAAGTAATGAAGTGAATTTCAACAAGGTTTTGCTAGACCCTGCTCGGGCAGGTGCATACCAGGCAATAGAGCAACTAGCTAAATTAGCCATTGAACAGGTTCTTTATGTAAGTTGTGATCCCGCAAGTTTAGCAAAAGATAGTGCACTACTATTGAGTCAAGGTTATAAAATAGAAAAAATTGCCTTGATTGATATGTTTTGTCAGACAAAGCATGTTGAGACTATGGTATTGTTTACACGCTAAATTACTTAAAGTAGTGCTCGTTAAAGGATAAACAGGATCTCTCATGGTTTCGGTACGCAAATCTCATCAAATGTCGCAAACAAATTTTGAACAATGGCTTGTTTCTTTAGATATTAGCGAAACAAAACAACAAACCCTTGAGCACTTATGGCTACAAGTAAAAGAGCATTTTGTTAATCAAGCAGAGTGCCAAACCAAATCCCTTGAAATGGTTGAAATTTTAGCGAGCTTAAACTTAGATAGCGACTCTCTTTGTGCTGCATTTCTTATCCCTTTGATCGAATATAACTGTCTTGAACTTGATTTTATTGAGGAACATTATTCAAAAGCTATTTACTTACTTTGTAAAGGCGTTGGACAAATGGATGCCATTAAAGCTTTACAACAAAATCAGTCGAATAAAGTCTCTGTTAATCAGGTGGATAATATACGCCGGATGTTACTGGCAATGGTTGAAGATGTTCGTGCTGTGGTTATTAAATTGGCTGAGCGTTTATGTTACTTGCGTATTGTTAAAAATGCTGAAGAAGAAACCCGTGTACTAGCAGCTAAAGAAACGGCAAATATTTATGCTCCATTAGCTAACCGATTGGGTATTGGTCAGTTGAAGTGGGAGTTAGAAGATATTTCTTTTCGTTATCTTCATCCTGATGTTTATAAAAAAATTGCCAAGCAGCTTGATGAAAAGCGCTTAGCTCGTGAACAATATATGGCTGATTTTGTTTCCGGTTTATCAAGTCAATTAACCGAGTTAAATATTGTTGGTGAAGTTTACGGTCGACCTAAACACATTTTTAGTATTTGGAAAAAAATGCAGCAAAAGTCACTTGATTTCGAACAGCTTTTTGATGTGCGAGCGGTGCGTATTGTTGTTAATAAATTACAAGACTGTTATGGCGCATTAGGCATTGTTCATACCAGTTGGAAACACCTAGCTAACGAGTTTGATGATTATGTTGCTACACCTAAAGCTAATGGCTATCAATCTATCCATACCGTAGTTCTAGGGCCTGAAGGTAAATCGGTAGAAGTACAAATAAGAACTAAGCAGATGCACGATGATGCCGAGCTTGGTGTTGCTGCCCATTGGCGTTATAAAGAGGGCAATAGTTCAGGCAAGACAAGTGATAAAAAAACTGGTTTTGATGAAAAAGTTAGCTGGTTACGTAAGATATTACAATGGCAAGAAGATGTTAGCGAAAGTGGCGAACTTATTGAAGAGCTGCGTAGTGAAGTTTTTGAAGATAGAATTTATGTTTTTACTCCCAATGGGGATGTTGTTGATTTACCTGCAGGCTCAACGCCGTTAGATTTTGCTTATTACATTCATTCTAATGTGGGTCATTGCTGTATTGGTGCAAAAATCTCTGGTCGTATTGTACCTTTTACCCATCAACTACATACTGGCGATCAAGTTGAAGTACTGACCAGTAAAACGCCTAATCCAAGTAGAGATTGGCTCAACCCGAACCTAAATTATATTCATGCACCAAGAACCCGAGCTAAAATTCAGCAGTTTTTTAGATTACAAGATCGTGATAAAAATGTTGCTTCAGGAAAAGAGCAACTTGAGCAAGAGTTAGAAAAACTCAAAATTGAGCAATTTGATTTAGCTGCAATTAATAAGCGTTTTAATACCAAAAGTATTGAAGAGTTATATGCGGCTATTGGCTCTGGCAATGCGCGTTTAAAACAAGTGGTTAACTTTATTCATCAACAAGATGAAAAATCTAAACCTCAAGTTGAACTTGACCCACAAAGCTTAGTACGCACCCCTCAAAACCATCAGAAACTAGCAAGTGATGCCAATGGGATTACGGTTTCAGGGGTTGGTAACTTGTTAACTCATATGGCGAAATGTTGTCACCCGGTTCCTGGCGATAGCATTATTGGGTTTATTACCCAAGGACGAGGTATCTCAGTACACCAAAGTGATTGTGAGCAGCTCGCCAATGCATTAAACCAACAGCCTGAACGTGAAGTTGAAGTGCAATGGGGCAATCAAGATCAGAAAAACCAAAAAAATTATCAAGTAACAGTAAAAGTGATTGCCAGTGATCGCCAAGGGTTAGTTCGAGATATTTCCACCATAATCTCTAACGAAAGAGTCAGTATTGTGGGTATGGATAGCCGTTCTGATGATGTAAAGCAAACGGTTGCTATGTCACTGAGTATTGAAATAGCCAATAATGAAATTCTTAATCGTTTAATGAGTAAATTATCACAGCTAGATGATGTGATTGAAGTTAAAAGACTTTAATCAATTTATAATAACAGCAATACATAACGAGAAAAAAATTTATGTTAATGGCTCAAGCTTCAATGGAAAAGTTACGCTGGATCATGTCTCAGTTACGTGATCCTCAAACAGGTTGCCCATGGGATATTAAGCAAGATTTTGCTTCAATAGTGCCGCATACCATCGAAGAAGCTTATGAAGTTGCCGATGCGATTGAACAGCAAGATTTTACTGAGCTAGAAAAAGAGCTAGGCGATTTATTATTTCAAGTGGTGTTTTATAGTCAACTAGGTCAAGAGCAAAAAAAGTTTGATTTTAATTCTGTTGTCGCCGCAATTTGCGAGAAGTTAATTCGTCGTCACCCTCATGTTTTTGCTGATACTGATTTAACGACCGATGCACAAATAAAAGCCAATTGGGAAAATGAAAAGGCTAAAGAGCGCCAGCAAAAGAATGCTAATGAAAATATCAGTATTTTAGCTGATATTCCAAAAAACTTACCTGCATTATCTCAAGCCGCTAAAATTCAAAAACGTTGTGCTCATGTTGGCTTTGATTGGCATAATATTGATGATGTTTTTGCTAAAGTTGAAGAAGAAGTTGAAGAAGTCAAACAAGAGCTTCACCGTGATGATAAGGCTTTAGCTGAAGAACTTGGTGATTTAATGTTTGCCGTGGTTAATTTATGTCGTCACGCTAAACAAGACCCAGAATCATTGTTGCGTCAAGCAAACCAGAAGTTTACTCGGCGTTTTCATTCGGTTGAGCAACAAGTGCAAAACGCAAAGCTAAGCTTTGAACAACATCAGCTCGAACAATTAGAGCAATACTGGCAAAATGCTAAACGTGAAGGAATAAAATAATGCTCGACTTACCTAAACTACAAGACTGCTTAATATCGTTAGAAAATAATGTAGCAACACTGAGTTTCAACCGTCACGATGTTCGAAATGCGCTAACTGGTACGGCTATCACCGAAGATATTGTCACTACTGTTGAGTGGATAAACAATTCTCCATCGATTGCGGTATTAATTATTACCGGGCAAGGCTCTGCGTTTTCATCAGGTGGCAACATTAAAGATATGGCGGAGCGAAAAGGCGATTTTTCTGGTGATGTTCAGGAGCTTGAAAGTCGTTATCGTTCTGGTATTCAACGTATTCCTTTAGCTTTGCATAAATGCGAAGTGCCAACCATTGCTGCGATAAATGGTCCTGCTATAGGTGCTGGCTTCGATATTGCCAATATGTGCGATATGCGCATAGCATCCTCTAAAGCTAAATTTGGTGAGACTTTTGTTAATTTAGGTATTATCCCTGGTGATGGCGGTGCATGGTTTATGCAGCGTTTAATTGGCTATCAAAAAGCGGCAGAGTTAACCTTTACCGGTAGAGTAATCGATGCTGAAGAAGCTAAAACAATAGGCATTGTGTTAGATGTCGCAGAGCCAGAGCAACTAATGGCAAGAACCTTATTGCTTGCGAATGAAATAGCAGCTAAACCTGTCGCTTCTCTTCGATTAACCAAGCGTTTGATGAAAATGGCACAGCGTACAGAATTACCTGACTTCCTTGATGTTTGTGCTGTATTTCAAGGTATGTGTCATAATAATCCTGAACATTTAGCCGCAGTGAATGTGATGTTAGAAAAAATAGCGAAATAGTGAAGAAAATTAATCAACTTAGTCTCTCCAAAATAAACTATTAGAGTATTAAATTATGCAATTACATATTTTAGCTGGTAACAGTCAGAAGCTTGATGGTGGGGCAATGTTTGGCAATGCACCGAAAGCACTTTGGTCAAAATGGCTTGAGCCTGATGAACTAAATCGTATTGACTTAGCATGTCGTTGTTTACTAGTAATTAAAGATGATGGCACTAAAATATTATTTGAAACAGGTGTTGGGAATTTTTTTGAGCCTAAACTAAAGCAGCGCTACGGTATTGAAGGCTCAAGTCATCAGTTGATATTAAACCTAGATAAAATTGGCTTAACTCATCGTGATATTGATTATGTGGTTTTATCTCATTTGCATTTTGACCACGCGGGCGGCTTATTAAGCTCTTACATTGAGGATAAAGCGTCTGAGTTATTATTTCCCAACGCCAAGTTTATCATTGGTAAACAGCATTGGTTGCATGCTCAAAAGCCTCATTATCGTGACCGAGCGTCTTTCTTACCTGAATTAAATCACATGCTTGCTGAGTCTAATCGAGTGGAATTAGTTGATGAAAATAATGCGAATTATATCATTGAAGGCGTTAATTTTATTTTCTCTGATGGTCATACACCGGGCTTAATGCTGAGCGAAATTACCACAGAGCAGGGGCCGTTAGTGTTTTGTAGTGACTTGATCCCTGGACAGTTTTGGCTGCATTTACCTATTTGCATGGGCTATGACCGATACCCTGAGAAACTTATCGATGAAAAGCAGCTATTGTTACAACGATTAGTAAAATCAAACGGCCGATTGTTTTTTACTCATGACGCTAATATGGCGTGTGCGTGGGTTAAGCAAAATGAAAAGTCTCGTTATGTTGCTGAAGAAGCAAAATTGTAGAGGTAAAGCTCTTTCATTGAGACTTTACTATACAAGAGTGCTTTGAATAAGTTAATCTGGTCGTACCTCTTTAGCAAGTAATAGATATTTACATGGCAGTTTTTGAACAATTTACTCATGGCCCCGTTGCAGGTTTAAGAGTCGGGCGAGTAAATTTAGGTATTAATACAACTTTTGTTGTGTATGCTTATAACGATGTACTGATTGATTCAGGTCCAATTAATCAGTGGCTCCATGTAGACAAATTTGTTCGTTCTCATAAAATTAATCACCTATTGCTAACACATCATCATGAAGATCATAGTGGTAATGCTGCCAACATTTTAAATAAGCTGAGCATTCCTACTTTTACAAATGCTTTGTGTCAGAAAAAAATTAAACAAGCTTTTTCAATTCCGACTATTCAGCGTTACCTTTGGGGAACGGCTAAACCACTTGATGCTCAACTACTAAAAAGTAACTTTGAATCTAACCAAGGTGTTAAGTTGGAAATACTGCTAACTCCGGGACACACTGACGATATGAGTTGCTTTTATGATGCAGAGCACGGCTTTTTGTTTACTGGCGATTTATATATTGCATCAAGAGTTTTATATTTACATAAAGATGAAGATTTGAAGTTACAGATAGATAGCTTAAATAAAGTCATAGCACTTGATTTTGATACCGTATTTTGTCCACATCGAGGCCTTATGAAAGGCGGTAAAAAAGATTTGATCCGCAAAAGAGATTTTATTATCGAGTTAATTGAACAGGTGAACCATTTAGCTAAACGAGGATTAAATATCACTGAAATTCAAAAAAAGTTACTCGGTAGGGAAGATGCTTTATCTTTTTTTTCCAATTTTGATTTTTCTAAGAAGCGTTTAATTGAATCATGCCTTAAGCTAAAGTAGTAAACTACTTTACTATGTTCTCGTAATTATAAATAGGTAACTAATTGATTTATAACAACTGTCAGGTGGCTGTCGGCTAACTGTCAGAATGTAATTGAATTTTTTAAGGGATAATATTGCTCCACAGCAGTAGGGTAATTAATATATAAAATGAATGTAAAAGCACTAAGAACACAAAGAAATTGGTCACAAGAGCAACTTGCTCATTTTAGTGGTTTAAGTATCCGTACCATTCAGCGAACTGAAAATAATGAAAAGGTGGCGTTAGAGTCACTTAAATCTCTTGCTGCTGTTTTTGAAATATCACTAACAGAATTAAAGCAGGAGCAAAATATGACAACTGATACGTTAAATACAGCTAATGAAGTAAGTAATACTCAAACAGTAACTAAGCCAAGAAGTAAAACATTAACGGAAGAGCAGCATGAGAATGCTAAAAAGCATGTTGATGAAGTAAAGGGCTTTTACAAAATGCTAATTATTTATGTCGTCTCATTTTTAATTTGGCCATTTTTCGCCTTGGTAGATGAGTCAACTAATAATGATGCGTGGTGGATGACGCTATATATGGGCTGTGTCTATCTTGGTATTATTGCGATCCATGCGAATAATGTTTTTAAGCCCTTTGGTGAAAAATGGCAGAAGAAACAAGAAGAAAAATTTCATGATGATCAGTGAGTGCTATAAATAACAACCTGAAATAAAAAAGCACCTTTGTGTTTAGGTGCTTTCATATTTAGTCAGTGATTAGCGTTTGAAAATTACTCTTAATCTTCAGGTAACTCGGCATTGTGATAAACGTTTTGCACATCATCACAATCATCTAGCATAGCAATGAACTTCTCGAAATTAGCAGTATCGTCCTCACCCGAAATTTCGATGTAAGTTTGTGGTACCCAAGTAATTTCTTCAACTTCTAAATCATATTCAGGCATTGAATTAGCAAACTCAGTTTTAACTTTGAAAAACTCAGTATGCGGCGCGTAAACCGTGATAATACCATCTTCAAGTTCAACATCTGTAACATCAATATCAGCCACCATTAAGTTTTCTAATACGGCCTCCTCGTCTTCACCTTTAAAAGCAAAAACAGCTTGATGATTAAACATATGTGAAACAGTGCCAGACGAGCCAATTTTTGAGTGACTTTTGGTAAAACACTGACGAACATCTTTAATGGTACGGTTACCATTATCGGTTAAGCAATCAATGATAACCATACAGTTACCAGGGCCAAAGCCTTCATAGCGAGCTTCAACAAAGTCTTCACCGCCAGCACCTGAGGCTTTTTTTATTGCATTTTCGATTACATGTGTTGGAACTTGGTCTTTTTTAGCTCTATCAATTAAGCCACGTAGTGCTAAGTTGCCGTCAGGGTCTATACCGCCATTTTTGGCACTTACATAAATTGCTTTGCCGTATTTAGAATAAACTTTAGTTTTTGCACCCGCAGTTTTTGCCATTGACAACTTGCGGTTTTGGTAAGCTCTGCCCATCTTAATGTATCTCGTGTTTTCTTTAAAAAGTTAAAATTTCATTGGCTAGATTCTATCAGCCTTAAGGCTGTGTTGACTAGTGTTTAGAAAAAATATCTGGCGGCGAATTGCAATTGTTTTTCAATGAGGTTTATTGGCTGATAATGATACGCGCGTGCAGGTCTCTTACTATCAATCCAAGTAAATTCCGCGGATAAAAACCATTGTTTGGTGATGTTATAACTGTGATTTAGAGAGAATGACTTCCCATTTTCATTGTTATTATCGTCCAAAGTATTATCGTTATCGTCTACAGAAAAATGTTCAATACGAAACGTGGTTCTTTGAGGAGCACCTTGCGTTGGCCATTTCTTTGTTAATGAAACAAAAGTATTCTTATAATCATTATTAACAATATCTTGCTTATAATGACTTTGCATTAAGGTATCACCTTGTAGATATTGTGCGGTTACGGAGAGTGTTTTATTAAGTTTCCACCGCATACCAGCATGATAAAATCGGGTACGCCAGCCATATTGACCATTTTCTTGTTCGTATGGAGTTGCATTATTATCGTAATAACCGAAAGATAGTTCACCTTTACCGCGTAGTTTCCACTTACTATGCAAGTGAAAGCCTACTTTATTATCCAGTTCGAGAAAAGGGTCTGATTTTTTTGCTTGACCTTCAAGTGACCCTCCTGGATTTTGGGCTTTTAACCAAGGAAACGCTCGACTCTCTGTCCACAGAGTTTGGCGACTACTGCTCGTCCAACCATGCCAAGCGATAAGCGCACCAGCAGGATCGTTATTAATAAATGCGGTGGCTGATAATGACCAATCATAAGGTGAGTTGGTAAATTTACCTAAACGAGTGAGTTTAAATTCGCTGCCAAGCACACGAATTTCTTCACCAATCCAAGTATTAAGCGAGGAAGAGTTTAACGTATTGCTGCTCGCCCAAGCGTAAGCATTATTTTCTAGTGATATTTCAGGGTAAAAAATACCTAACCGGCTTTGAAAACGAAAACCTGAATCATTGGGCAAACCACGATATTTGAAATAGCCCTCAGTAAGACCTACAGCACTATCTTCATCATCGATATAGGCATTAACGACTGTATGGGCACTTAAGCCTGAATCCCAAAGTACGGTTAATTCAACCCCTGTTTGGGCAAGTGATAATTGTTCACCATCACTTAATGACAACTTTCCTTGTCCGCCTGCTAAGTAACTGGGTAAAGAGTCGGTTGTACTGGCGCGAATATCAATGACGCCATGGAGCTTATATTCAGCAGAAAGACCTTGCGTTGAAAAGATTACACATTGAAGAAATATAAGACTGACTACAATGCGTTTGTTTATTTTAATATTTAGAGGCTTAAGCATTAGGCTCATTAATCTTCCTTGCTTTGACTTGTTGTTCTAGTAACCAAGAGGTTAGTCTATTTGCTGGTTGAGGTCGACTAATGAAGTAACCTTGAGCGAGTTCACATTTATGTTGTATTAACCAATTGAGTGAAAATTCATCTTCAATGCCTTCAGCTACCACACTAAGCCCCATATTATGGGCTAACTCTATAGTTGAGCGGACAATGATTTGGTCGTCTTCATCATGCTCAAGTCGTTGAATAAAAGATTTATCAATTTTAAGTTCATGAACGGGCAGTTGCTTAAGTTGGGCTAGAGAAGAATAGCCAGTGCCATAATCATCTATAGAAATATGCATGCCATGATCTTTAAATTTGCTTAGCAATGTTATTGCAGATTCTGGATCATCAACAACAGCGCTTTCGGTTACTTCAAGGGTAACTTTGTTTGCTGGAACATTGATACGTTCAAGTTCATTACAGATAAAGTCATGAAAATCAATCTCTTTTAGATTTTCAGCAGAAATGTTAACGGCAATATTTACCTCGATACCCAGCTCACGCCAAAGAGTCGATTGCGTTAAAGCGGTAGTGAAAACCCAGCGAGTTAATGCTTTTATTTGTCCTGTTTGTTCTGCTATATGAATAAAGTCATCAGGGGGAACCATGCCTAAACTTGGATGTTCCCAGCGAACAAGTGCTTCAACATGAGTAACCACATTAGTACGTAAACATAACTTCGGTTGAAAATGCAAAGTAAGCTCACCTGCTGGTATCGCTTGCTTAAGATCGTTAATTAAATTAAGTCGCTCAACGGTATTAACATCAAAATCAGGGTGATAAAGTTGCATCAACTTGCCGGTATTACGAGTATGGTGTAAAGCTGTATCAGCCATTTGTACTAGCACTTTAGCTGTAGAGCTGTGCTTAGGATATAAAGCAATGCCGATACGGACTTGTAATTGTAAACTGGTGCCTTGGTAGTCAAAGTTATTTTCTAATTGAGTACTTATTAACGCAATCGCTTCTTGATAATTACCTTGTGTTGTTAAGAAAATAAATTCATCTGCACCTAAATGCACCAATAATTGTATAGCTGTGGATGTTTTTTTTAGGCTGGGTACTTGGTTATCAGTTAAAATCGTCAATCGATGCGCCAATTCTTTTATGACTTGATCGCCGACATCATGACCTAATGTGTCGTTAACATCCTTTAATCGACTTAAATTTAGGTGCAACAAAGAAAAGGTTTGCTGCGCAGCGATTAGCTGTTCAAGGGTTTTATTTAATATATTACGGTTGGGTAAATTAGTTAAAGGATCATGATTTGCTAAGTGGGTGATCGCTTTTTCCCTACTTAACACTGCGACTTGCATTTGGTTGAATTCATCAGCAAGTTGGCCTAATTCACTCTTATCATTCAGGGTTACCTTTTGATGATAATCGCCATGAGCGACAATTTTAGCTTGCGCTGCTAAGCGTTTGATGGGCTTAGAAATTGATGCAGCAATTAAATAGGCACTAGTGAGGGATAAAAATAAAGTAAGCGCCGTTAGAATCAAAAGTTTCCACCACTGCTCTTGTAATAAAGCAGTAAAGTTAGCTCGTAGACCATACATAGCTACACCTAGCTCTTGTTGATCAAATTCAGTAATTAATGAGTGGGTGGCAATATATTTCTCAGGTGTATTGCCCTGAATAATTTGCTGAGCAAATTTAAGTGCCTTTGTTCTCGTTAATTGATTATTTAAATTCTCATCGTTAGACGATGCAATTAAGCGCCAACTACCTTTCTCTTTTAAAATAAAGTCAGTTTGAAAGTCTGTGATATTCATAAATTCTTTTGCAAGAAGTTGATCAATTTGAAAGCCAAAGGCGAGCCAGCCGATAGTT